>Ga0116228_10001757_pt1 | contig 18177 bp, 10 predicted proteins | sample S1TSphfallax_2_FD_89694 | JGI IMG/M metagenome (GOLD analysis project Ga0116228, IMG submission 89694) | Host-associated microbial communities from peat moss isolated from Minnesota, USA - S1T2_Fc - Sphagnum fallax MG | ecosystem: Host-associated > Plants > Peat moss > Unclassified | place... | reverse complement strand
TGAGGTTTATCATTCAAACAAAAGCTAGTGTGTGATTTTATTTTATTTTTGAAAAATCATTTTCTTTTGAAAGGTAATAAAAATTGTGTTAGAGGCCTCAAGAATTTATTTTATTTTATGTGTATCTCAAAATGATAAATGAAAAGAAATCATGACTTCAACCATGGCTCAATGATGCAAAGTGCAAAGTAGAAAGCTTAATAGAGATAGATGTGTTGATCCTTTTGGATGCATGTACAAAAATATTACAATATAACTTTTAAAAACATAAACCCTAAATCCTAAATTGTTAATTTTGATTTGAAATGTCCTTAACGATTATAATAGCTCAAAATTTGTGATCATGTCTAATTTTTATTATATTATGGGTCATATTTGGTCTCAATATCAATATCTAGTATATATATATGAAAGGAAAACACTTGTATTTAAAATGTAATTTTAGTATTTAATAAACCAATACATGAAAATCACATGTATAGTATAGTCTTTGGTAAGGACTCCAACCTTAATACCAATGGATTCTTTTATTGTGATTACATTCATGATTTGTGAGGTTTATTATGATCTCATTTGTTATGGACAATTTTATTTATGAATAATTTAAATTGTTTTAAACATTACAAGGGGCTTTGGTGACCTTTCAAATAAGTCTTATTAAATTTTATGTTAATGTGTTGCTTTTAATAAGTTGCTTACACAAAACTCAACACATAACTTGCAATGGGGAATGTACATGGATGAAATGGGCATACTTATGTTTTGATGTTGCAATATGTTTATTAAATAAACATGGGCATATTGGTGATTATTAAAAAAAAAATTACACCCTTTTACTGCTCCATGAATGATTCTGACCATTTAAAAAAAATATATAAAGTTTCCCACCTTGTTACAAGGTCATAACAATGGGATAAAAGTGATAATTTTGGGAGAAATTACATGATATTGTTAAGATGCGTTGTTACACAACATGTCATTTTAATATATGAAACATTTAACTTAATGTTTGGATTGGATAAAATGAAACACTTTTAGCCTTATCAAGTGGTACTAATTATAATTCCCAATTATGTGACAATTGAAAACTAGAAGTTTGGGGGCACATTCTTCAGCTTTTCATGACTTGGACAAGGGGACAAGAATTCCGAGAATGACAAGAATGAGTTGACATGCTTCATAGACAATGTGTGTTGATATCAACTACAAAACAAACAAGGAACATGTTCTAAATGAAATTGAAACAAAACTAGGTTCATGAACCCACTCAAACTTCCCATAGCTTGAACTCCATAAAGGGGACAATATTACATGGTCTATCATATTCTATGTAGGTCACCATGGGAATTAGATTGAAATGGAAAAACATTTAGTAATTCCTAAAGGCCTTTAATAAAAACAAATGACTTTACATCATAAGTTTTGAAAAAAGATCAATTAAAACATATTTATAAATTTTCTCAAGATCTTTCTAACACCATATCAAGCTTTTCAATAAAAAAAATTTCCCCTTCCAATTTGTGCTTCAAATGGTTGGGAGATGTTTTGGAGTTTTTTGTTTCAAGTCTTTAGACTTTAATAATTATAAAAAATTACACTTCCTTTTGGGAATGTGGACGTATCATTCTATAATTTGAATATTTTCATCTCATTTATAAAACATGCAAAGAAGTGATTTCTTTAGGGGGGAGAGTGAAGCCAAAACAAATTATATGAATCAAGCTTTTAAGAAGGGGGGATATGGGGAAATGAATTGCTATCAAAAGTTCAAAGGTTAAATTCTTAATTTTTTGATCATGTAATTATTTGAAATCACTAGCAGTGGCATCCACTTTCATTTTTAAGGAACTATAATTTAAGATGGTTTGAGACCTATGAGCTAAAATTTACTCCATTTAAACACAAAGTAGATTAAATGAACCTTGAAACCCTGCACAACAAATACACAACACACATATAAACATAATATAAAGGCACTATGACAAAAAGGTGTCTTTGTACTCCAAGTGATTTCATGGGATTTTGAGTGAATTCATTGGTTGTAGTGAACGGGGACTAGTGAAAAAGCAATGAATTCGCTGGTCTAGTGAATGAGGACTAGTGAACTACACCCACATTTTGTAGTAATGAGGGGTGAAATTTACATGTTTTCAGTTAAGATCACACACATGTTTACAACTTGATCTTTATGTGGGTTACACCCAATGGCAAGTTCATCCCATGGGCCTTATTAAAAACTTTTCTTTATGGGAATCATTCACCAAATGCACATAAATATTCCCTTGTGAACTCTTTCACAATCAAAACAACACATAAATTTATTATAATGTAATGAAAAAGAAGTGAATGGGGTCTTAATACAACATAACACAATCTAACAACTCTAAGACCACTCCAATTTCACTCGGGCTCATTATTGTTAAAGTTATATATGAGATCCAAAGAATTTTCACAATTTACACCAAACACCATTGAAGTTTTACAATATATGATTTAATGATCCAAAGTTGTAGTTTTTATGTAGTAGATTTTCACTAATTCATGACACACACCAAATTCAAACATGCATATGTTCATTAAAATTTTATGATGCCAAGCCTCATCTATTTGACCTCATCACCAATAAATACACACAACATACAATCATCTTAAGTTGATTTGGATTACTACACCATTTTCAACCACCACATGATGTTACCCATCCCATCCACTCTTGTTAGTTTTATGTGCCACTTCTCTTGAACATGATTTAATGACCTCTTTTGTTGTTCCCACCATAAGTACTTAACAACCCTTGGTTTGAACCATTACAATCCTTTGATCCTTTAGAAGCTTAACATGCCAATCATAATTAGATAACTTATAACTTTCTTTAGTTGTCAAAATTAAATCCCACATCGCAAAGGAGACCTTCTTGAGTTATTGCACCTTTGAAAAATGACACCTTCATGTAGGGACTTCATTTGTTATACCCATCTAACTTGATCAAAATCTCCTCTCATATTCATTACAAAACTTGGAATATAAATTAACCTCTTAAATTCCCTATCTCAACTTGTGAGAACTTGACCAATTTTCCTTATACATTACAATGTCATAAGTTCATTACACATAAAGCCCTATTACAAGGCTTGTTATTAAAATAACAATGTATGAAAGTATGGAAATGGAAGATGAGCCTAAAACTACACCCACAACCCTTTAAATAGATGTTTAGGGAGACTACATGAATCATCCAACCCTTTTATCTAATTTTAATAGATGTTATTATTCATGAACTTTAGGCCAATAACATTATGTTAATAATAGATGTGTTCAAAACATGAACATCCTTCGAAAAGATAAACCTTTATATTATTTGACATTAGAAAAATATCTTGTGTTTTGTCACAAGTGAGGTTAAACATTTGACTTTTCTTTGCACTTAACTAAAAATAGTCAACTAAGCCACATATGAATCCAAAGATGATTCTTAATAAAAAGATCCACATGTGTAAAAGGGATAGTAAACATGCCTTTATGAACTTTAGGAGTATCAATTGGCGGTGTCTTGCACAATTGTAAAGTTCATGATCTCCATTATCACACTTGTGGTCTTCCATGTCCTACAACAAAATTTGTTTTGCATTTGCTCACCAATCTCAAATGCACAACCATTCAAGATACATACAAAATGCCGACTGGTAATTTAGTTCCATTTGATGGGTTTTTACGTTGTTCTATTTGACCTTTTTCCAACATGACATTATTCAAACCTTGTAAGAAAACCATGTGGGCGTTGGATAGGGTGTTGCATTAACACGTGTTCATAAGGGGGGTGTTTTAATGTCTTGCATGTGTAGTGCTTGTGAGAATTATTATTTACATATCATATATGTCCATCTTTCTACTCTATTTTGTGACTAATATTATTTATAAATTATACCTTTAGTAACCAATTTTGCCATTATTGAACCTTCCATGATTTCAATTTTTTATATTTGCATCCTTGTAAGTTTGGACACTACATGTGGGGCGTTGTAGTAAACTAATTTTGTGGTTGCAAAACAATGAACTATGGTTTTAGAGTTTGAAAAATGTGGAAGGCAACTTTATAGGACAGTAAAATCAGGGTAAGTTTATTTAAACCTTTTTGGTGGCTTGATTGGGAGGCAAAATTGTCATTTGTTGCCTTATGAAATTGTTATGCATCATTTGGTTCTAAGAAAAACATTTTCTTATTTCTTCAAGAATTAGTCCCAAACACAAGTTAAAGTTATGACACACATAGTAGTTAATATGCCTATGTTGGTACATACATTTCCGACATATTCATTTCAAACCCTTGCTTGGGATCTATATATATATACATATATGTGGAGTAACATAATGGAACCTAAGCAAGTGGGAACACATGAATGTATAGATGGATTAAAAGAACTATCTATCCATGGAAGATGCTAGATATTCATTAATGAACATTAATGTGATGAACTACATTATTTTTATGAAGGTTTGTTTAATGTTTAGAAAAAAATTAAAGAGACACAATAGAAGATCTTGACATTGTAAATGATAACAAGTAGGCTAGGGATGGGTATTAATTCCTAGCTCCTTAAAGTTGTGGGTTCAAACTAATGTTTGGTGGTTCTTATTTTTTTGAATGTGTCAATGCCTTTAGCTTAAATAAAATTGTCATCGATATGCTCAACTTTTAAATAGAACTACCATATGTTTCTTTACACATGTAAAGTTATTGTTTAATGATGAATGTACTCAAACACACACAAACATGTAACACATAACACCTTTTCAACTCTTTTACCATTGCACAAAGCTAAACATAAGATTTCAAAACTTACTTCACCTAGAAGAAACTCATTGAGATATAACAAGGCCAAGAGAAAGAACCAACATTTCTCTCTCCTTTCCTTTTATAATAAACAATGTTGTTATGAAGTCATTCATGATGTTCAAAGTACAAAAACTATTTTAAGAACAAAACCTAGCCACATGTAAAGTTGTGCAACACATTTGCACATTTGCCATGTCTACATCCATTGTGGGGATGTAGTTTGGTGGCCTAGCAAAAACTACACAACAATTGGACAATTTGTAGTTGCACAATAGTTGGATGATTTGTAGTTACTTTGACATCTTGCTCATTATTGCCACAAAGTGATAGCTATAATTCACTCGCCATTGCCTAGTACATTTGCAACACATGTGACACCCAAAACAATATACATTAATGAACCTAGGTTCCCATGACCCTCATAAGCTTCAACCCCAAATGCTTAGCCGTTGGCACCTTCAACACTAGCTAACAACCTTGTCAAGCCAAGAAAAAACCCTTGCATAATAGACATACCTTCAACCTTTTCATATTCGCAATGTCTAGTTAGGCGAGTGATAGGAGCAACATGTTTGACAACATTGCCTCCCTTATGCACCTTCCAACCAACAACTTTCACCTTGAATACAACAAAACTACAAGATAAGAAGAGTTAGCGTTGCCACACTTCACCAACCACATGAAAATACTAATTTTTTCCCAAACTCCTATGACATTGCTTCAATTAATGCAAAACTTGTTACTTAACAACCCCATTAGAACATCTAGATCCCTTTGCATGTTGTAACTAACATAAAAGATTATGCATGTTGACAAGTTTTGAAAGGATTTCATGTTCCAACACAACGTTTAGTGCATTTAACCAAGGGTTACAACCCAATTGACAAACAACCTTATTGTTTCCATCGTTCCTTTATCAAGAAGCCCTTTTCCAATCAAGAACTTAAAACTTAATTTTCTAGGACATTTACTGGTCCCACCTTCCAAATTTAAGTGATGTATTAATGTATGCTTTAAATAGTTTCCATTAATTAGTTTTGGTTTCCCTTCTACCGGCTTTATCCCTCTTTGACCTTGTGTCATCTTATAATGTGCCAATTGTTTAAACCTAGTGAAGGTGTTTACTTGTGATAAATGTTTTCTTTGACCTTAAGAAGGTTTTGAGTTTGAATTTCCACTTACCAACCTTTGTACCTATTATTAAATATCAAAACTTCTAGTGGTAAAAAATTGGACCCAATGGTTATGCTTATTATCACCCTAAGTATCAAGGTTGAGATCAAATGATACTTTTGAAGATTTAAACCTAAATAATAATTGACTTGAAAACCAACTTGAGAATTGATGTTTTTTTTTATACTTGCCCAACGTTGGTTCAAATTGAATGGGACAAATTAAAAAATGTAATTAAAATATTTTTCAAATAAGACAAATGTTGATTGTGAAGGACATGAATTGCACAATGTGTAGAACTATGCAAAGCTCAATAATTGGGCTTCAAACAAAGCTTGTTACATGTTATTTAATGTCTCCCCTTATCGATTGTATACGAAATAGGTATGTATATTCTCTTTCTCTAGGAGACATTAAACACTCTCCATCAAGTTCTATCTAGCATATGAAGTGACATACGTTTGGAGCAGTGTGGTTCTATATTATTCTACACAATCCCCCTTCTTAAAGTTTAAAACCTATTTGATAAAAACATTTAATGATGTTTAAATGTTTTGCTACATCTCCAACCAAGACTGGAATCAGGGACTTTTAGAGAGATCACCAAATATACCCACCACTAGCCTACTTTCTAGTTTTAGTAAAACAATGTATTTAATCATTTATTTTCATTTTTTGCAGAACAACATTCAACCATGTAAAACAACCATGCAAGTGTCATATTGTTGCAATTGCCTGCTCTATTTGCCAGATGGAACTTGATGGGAGGGGGAGGGTATATAGCATCTCATTCTCTCTCCATGTATGGTAGTAAAGTTTGGCAGGTTTACACCACATGTCCTCCATATAAGATACTGTGAGTTGCCTGTTGTTTCTAGATGTTGCCAGTTGGTCGGACAACAAACTTGGGGCTCACGATAATGGTCTGTGAACACATTTAGTATATTAGAGTTATGCATATAGTCCTGCGATCAAGGGGGCGAGGACTGTGAGTTTCGGCATAACAGGGCATCAAGCGCATAGCCTACCTGGAAATGAAAATTTTACAAAACGAAATAACTTGGGACCCAGACTAGTTTTCCGAGCTGTTTTGAGTTTCATCCTGTCTTTGCTTTTTCCTGAGCGCCTCCACTCTTGCTACATATATTTTCACTGCTCCTACCTGTACAACTACTATAACTACATTCAAACCTTGTGCATTAAACGCTGAGTTTTAGTATTTCATACTGAGATCCATGATCCATCCTCTGAGTGTCTTTTTTCCAAAGCCATATCCAAATGCACGGACATACAAAAGCTATGTATATCCACTTCCTGGTTTTGTTTTGTTTTTTTGAAGGCAATAGAGTTATCTGTCAAGTTGCCCTGTCTTTCGGCCTGCTTTATCCCCTCTTTCAGTGGTACATGGGAGCTGATCTGCTCAGTGGCTCACTGCAAAATGCCATTTATACACACACACAGATTTATATATATGCTGTATACCCAAACCGGCTATGATATTAAGGATAACTTTATTCCCCCAAGAAAATAGGTTGGACCTAATCCCAATGCTGTGAGAGAAGTGGGTTAAAAAGCCTGTGGTAGCTGATTCTATCATTTCCTACCTACCCCCGCTGCTTACTTCATACCTACCTACCTATGATCCTTTGTGCCAAAGAACTTGCCCCGTAGGGCACATTCTACCACCTAGTTTGTCGCTAGGGCTCAGCCTACTGGCCTTGTCAGAATGACTGACTAGGATCCAGATTGCGTATCAGGGGTGCTTGTTTACTGCATAATGACCTCATAGGCAGGCATTCCTATTTGGAAAACACCCCTGAGCAGGGTGGGTCCTTACAGTGGGGCCTTCTACCAGTAGTACTGGGGGAGAGGCCCTGGGGTAGTGGTCTGCTTATATTATGCCTAGTTTTCAAAAACCTGCTGCTGTCACACCTCAAGTTCTGTTCTCCAAATTCCTCAAAACATGCAAATGTGTGGACTGTAATTTGGTGGCTCTTCCCTTGTGATTAGGAGAGAATCCCCAAATGAACTATGCATCAATGGGACAAACTGTGGTAATGAAGGAAGAAATTAACCCTTAACATCATGTAAGCAATTTAATTGGTGGGTTTCTAAGTGCGAGCCCACTAGTTGATTGCACAAGGGGGTTAAACACCCCCTACTAACTTTGTGGGTGTCAGTGTGGCACCTTGTTGGTATCCATCTGTGTGGTTTTGCATGGCGTTTGACTCATGTCTATCGTATGTTTTGGTTTTTATGCTTTTGTGTGAAGTTTAACATTGAGGATCAAGAATATTTTGCCATTTCCTTCTTGAAATGCTACCACTTTTGAATTGTCTTATGCTTTGTGTTCCTATGCATTGCAAGTACACATGGGCTTTGTAAAGCACTCAGAGAAAATTTGTCCTGTATGTGGAGGGCACCTTATATCCATCAATTTCCCGCCTAGAAATTGGGAGGGATATTATGCCTACTCCTGAAGAATGGGAAGCAAATTATGCCTACTTATAGGTGTTAGACCCCTCTCACTATTGATTGGTAGGCATAAAAACCCTCCCATCCATATGCCTTGTCATTTACATAGGTTTGGTTCATGATAAATTTTGCCTTGTGCTTTATGATAGGTAAAGCCTATGGGTGGGGGACATTCCCAAAATGCAAGGTTGGACTTGGCTATTGCCTCATCCTAGGCCCCTTATTTTGAGAATGTACCCCATCCTAGGATTTTACCCTACACAAAATCAACTTTCACTGCCTTAACAGGGGTTGCTTACAACTTAGTCCTGCCCACTTTGATTTAGGATTATGCAACCCAGATTATGGGTAACATCATTTTGAGGTAATAGAGAGCAGCCATGGGTAATCCCCATTTTGAGATGAGAGAGTGCAGTCATTGGTAATCCCCATTTTGAGGTGAGAGAGTGTGGTCATTGGTAATCCCCATTTTGGGAGAGTGGTTGGCCATTTCCTTCACGTTAGCTGGAGTAAAATTGGCTAATTGCACAAAGGCTCAAGTGTGCAAGGTTCAAGTGAACCATTAACTATGGAGCACCCAATGCACTAGGCTTCCTACCCTTCTTGGTTGGTTAGTTAGTTCTTTGACTCTTTCACACACAAACTAAAAAAAAAAAAACCTTTTGGCATAAGTGATGTTCAAACTTCAAACAACTCAAATGGTCCATTTGCAAGGCTGGTTGTCAGAAGCTGCAACTGTAGTGTCTCTTTCTTTAACAACGTTTAGTTCATTGGTTTTCCAAAATCCAAAAACAAAAGCTGCTACATACCACTCTTGTGTCTACTGCTGACTGGCATCTTAAAATTATGAACACTGCAATGGGAGGATTTCTTGGGCAAGAAGGGACTAGGGGGGACGAGGAGATTGAGCCCATTTTATTGTCAATAATTTTTTAAAAAACAGATGGAAACCAGATGAATGTTATTGGACCAAGTCTTTGTGAAGCCCAAAACCGATGATTATTGAAAGTTTTCATGCATCCAACTCCTGCTCAAATTCCATCTGCAACATAGAAATCAAACAAAGTCAGTTGACAGATAAATTGAAAAAGATTATTCCCATTCATGTATGTACAAGGTTTCCAGGTGCTTCATGCTTACCTCCCCCCCAAGTCAAGTACTTTTTTCTCTTGTTTATGTCTAGATATATGCACATTTTGTCCACAAGGAGAGCGGATTTATTGAGGTCACATAGATTGGCACAAAATGGGTGCTGACTGGCAAACACACCATGATCTATAGTAGTGGACAAATTTATGGGTGTTCTTTCTCTTCTCACCATGATCTAATACTGTAGTACCTTTACCATTTCGGCAGTAGACTGCCCAATAATTAATAAAAATTTAAATCTTAACTTAGACACTTGGTTTTTTAATCCTGAAATTTTCGATAAGTAATGGTTATATAAAATAATAAACACAGATTTTTTTTAACATTATGGAAGAGCCTTAAGTGTCTAGACTGCTTCAATTTGAAAACAATGTCCTTGCAGGCATGTGGTTCAAACTTGACACTGATAGTTTTGATTTTATTAAAATTTCGGCACAAATATTAAATAAAATTTCAAAAGTTTGGTAAAACAAAAAAATAATTTAATTTCTGTCGAAATGATAAAGGTACTATGGTATAACAAAAACTTGTGACATTTGTCCGCCCTCTCTTTATTGCCATCCATCTGCCTTCTAGCGATTTCCATCCATCTGACAAAGAGATGCAACAGAAATCTAAAGAAAAGATAAAGAAATGTTGGGTCTTTATGCCAAGAAACTCCCTCAAAGTGTGAGTGTTCCTAAAATAATTGCTCCTTGGCTCTGCCTAGAGCAAGCGAGTGAGAACGCCCATTCCTGGGGCACTACCCTATATATAGGTAGATCTCAAGGTGTAAAAGGGGAGGGTTCTTTTGCCTACTCCTTAAAAGTAAGAGGAACTTGAGTGCGTGTAATGTCCCTCCCACTCTTAAGGAGTAGATTCAATATTCCACATATTTTAGGAGGAAAATGAATAAATATAAGGTTCCCTCTAAATGTACTTAGGAAATTCCTTCAAGTGCATGAGTAACATAAGGTGCACTCCCAATAAAATAGTAGGAAATTTCTGTGACTGCTTTACAGTTAAAATGTGACTAATTTGAAAATAAGGCTCTAACTTTATATACACTAGTTGAGATGTTTGCGGTTTTCAGGAGTGTTGGAAGTGATCACTGTGATTTTGTTATAATAATGGCAAGTTGTTCAGAAAGGGAGGAAAGGGCAGAGAAATAATCCACCAAGTATAAGTCAAGGTTGATGGCCACTGTGAACCAGCACCCACCAGTGCACAATGACGGTAAGTGGTCAGGAAGCAGTTTTCTGTTGGGTTTCCGTTCCCTATCTAACCATCGTAGTTGGCTTGGTTGTTTTTTTTAACCTACTTACTAACGGCTTGAGTGAACCAACACCCACGAATGCACCAGTTGTGGATGAGGTTGTTTCGACCATTTGAGATGAACTCAAATCATTTAACCTAAACCAAACCAAACCTTGAGATGAATTTTAAATTTTTTTTTTTTTTGCTAACCCAACTTTCTCTTGAATTTCAAAACCTCCCCAACCACACCCCCTCCCCCCCCACTCCCACCCTTTTTCTGTCCTCTTCTTTCATCTTCTCCTCCTTCTTTGTTGTTTCTTCTTCTTCTCTTTCATTGCAGTTATTCTGATTTTTTCATCATTTAAAAAAAAAATACTACTGTTGTATTTTTTTTCTTCTTCTCTTTTATTGTTGCTATAGGTTTTTATTAAATCATTTTTTTTGCTACTTTAGGTTTTTCATCTCTTTTATTGTTACAACTTCTTTATCATCTCCTTCTCTTTCTATTTTCCTTTTCCTTCTTTTTCACCACATCATTATGCTTGCTGCCATTACTTGTTGCACAATCTCTTGGTTATGCACATCATGCCAAGTATACCTTTGCTTTTTTCCTTGTCTTTTTTGTTTTGGTTTGTGAAATAAGAACAGAAACAAAATGAAGAAGTAGGAAAGAGAAGGAGAAGAAGACAAAAATTGTTTTGGTTTTTTCTTGTTTTTTTTCTACTTCTTTAAATTCTAGAAAAATAAGTCTACTTTCTTTCTTATATTCTATTTCTTTTTAAATTATTTTCTTCTTCTTTGCTTGTTTATTTTAATTCAAGAAAAAGAATTTTATTTTTTGTGTCCTTTATATTGCTTTTTTTTCCCTTTAAAAATAAGAAGATTTTTTGGGGTTTTTGCCTTGTTTTTCTAAAATTTTCTGTTTTTTAAAATGTTAGAAATTTTGTTCATTTCTTTTTCATGTTTGTCCTAATGATTTTTTGCCCCTTACTTTTACATTTTTACTGGTCTTTAAAATTCCAGAAGACTAATTTCTTTTTATAATTTCCTTAATTTCCTATTTTTCCATAGTTTCCCAATGCTTTCTAATTTTTCTTATTAAAAATAAATCCAATAGACAATATGTGTACATACCCAAGTAATTCCTTTTGGGTTTGGTTTACATTTTTCAAACTTGTATATTAATGTCTATCATGTGTTTGATGCAAATTTTGAGTAACTATAAAAATATTAATTTGTAACCAATGTCATTCAACTTCAATTCTATCACCATGAACTTTACACTAAATTGGTTACAACAAGAATTTATCGGTTAACACATGCCATGGTGGTTAATAGAAATAATTTTAGAAAGGGGTCTCTTGAGATTAACATATATATTTTGGGTTTCTTTGGCATAAATAATGACATAAAGTTCATGTTTTACGTTTTTTAAACATTTTCAAAAAAATTAATAGTTGTGATTTGGATCAATACATACAAGTTTTGTCTTGTTGTAATTGTAACCTCACACTTGTATTATGTTTGCATGCCTCAAATGTAAGCATTGCATTAATACTTTGTTAAAAAAATTCATGAAAATATGAATTAGAAATGACAAAAACAAAGGTCTAACCACAAACAGATATAATGTAAGTAGGTAGGGGGTTGGTAAGTAAGGTCAAGATGTAAGCAAATAATATAGCTAGGTTAGTAGGGTAGCTAGGGAATTAGGGTAACTATGTTGGAAGATAATATGGTCAAGGTTGGGAAAAAAGCACCGAATTTTTTTTAAAAAGGGTCAAAGGTCAGCAGCCAAAAAAAAGTTGACTGTGGTGCAGTGTTGGTTCACACATGGTCAGAAACCAGATGAAAGAAATACAACTCATCCTATGGACAGAACGACCAACTGGTGCACTGGTGGATGCTGGTTCACTCTGGCCCCTACTAACTGCCCACAAGCAGGTTGTGGGTAGGTAGGTAATAAAAACTCCCCTTACCTATGTATAAACCATCTACTTACCTAGTATTTACCTATTTTCCTACCTATCTACCGATATATGAGGCCTATTGCCTAGAAAATTAGTTACTAAGGTGAAACCAAATATTAATTCAGTTGAGTTTCATCCTAAACTAAGTAGTAAGAGGCATCCAGTGGATAGTGTGCCGGTGGGTGCTGGTTCACTGTGACCAAGGTTGACCACTCAAAAGGTTGTAAACCCCCATTCCAATGGGGTACATTAAATTACATTGGTATCTCAAAATAAGTTCATGGGTGATAATGAAAAAACACACACACATATATATTTTTGAACCAAGAGATTTTTCATTTTAAAAAGGCATCCATGTATTAAAATTTGACATTTACTTGAAATCTTTTTTTCATCCATGTTGTCAATAACATTTCCCCTGGGCACCACAATTGACACTTGCCAAGTTCCCTGGGGGTGTATAAGGTATTGCTCTTGATAATAATAATAGTATGGGAACTTTCCATTTTTATTTCTTAAGGGTCAATGGGAATTGCTTTGAGTTCATATTTTTTATTTATTTATAATTGCCAAGCATACACATTATAGGATAGGGTCAGGTTTGGCACATTAAAAAATAATAATTAATTAATTAGAGAAGTCATTCATTTTCCAATTTTTTTTCCCTAACAGAAACTAAAATTTTATGAAGTTCATTTGAGCTATGTAAACTAAATATTCAAATTTTGTAATTCTTGTGTTGACTCATATATTAAAACTTATGTACTAATTTCTCCCTAGCTATGACATTCCTTGTAAATTTGTCAAATTCAAATAAATCAATAGAGTTTGAGTAAAAGTCTATATATATAACCTCAGGTCCTTATCTGGCAAAGATGGGTCCAAGGCTATTGTCTGAATTCATACAAGTGTGCTCAGCTCTTTGATACCAGGACGCCTATCAATCTGTATACTAGGGTTTCAACATTTGAGCCTGAGACCTGCTCAAAACTCATTTCAACAACCAAATATGTGTTCGGTGCAAAATAAGATGCTGTTGGGCATCTGGAGGCTGGAGCAGGCTGCAGCCAACACTCGCAGAAACTTGTAACGTAGTATAGATGAGATCGGCTAGGACTTCAAGGGTTCTCCCATTTTTGAAGGAGATGGATCTTACAATCTTACATGAAACCGACAAAATTCCTTCCTCTGAAATTCACAAATTTCTAAAATAGATAGTACAAAAATCACAAATTTCTGGTAGTTTTTCATCACTAGATTTTTTTATAAATTGATAAATTTCCAGTGTTATATTTGTTATGTAATCAGAAATAGAAGAGTATGACTCAATTGTTATGGATGATCACCATTAGTCAGCATCACAAAGATGGTTTTAAAAAGAGAAATTTAAAGCCTATTGGGGGGGAAAATAATGCACACACAACATTGCCAGCTTCATGTTCCAACAATCCCAAGAGCAGACTGGAATGCCCTCCACTGTTGTTGGGATCAGGCGAGCCAACTGGGCAACTGTAAGCTGTGGACAAATAAAGGTCGGGAGATGCAATGAATCTTTATGATGACTCAGCAAAGAAACTGAGAAAGAGAATCATAAAACCCAGAAAGAAACGAACATCAACCGTGAGATACAACAACCCACATCTGAAAATAACAAACCAAAGGTACACCCACATGTAGTAGCTATATAGAGAGAAACAAAGAAAGAGACACACAAATATATATATATATATATGTATACCTAACAGACTTGCTCTTGTATTGGGATTTGGGATGTTTGGACTCTATTGTCATGGACAATTGTTCAATATGATAAGCTAAGGAATTCTGAGTCAGGTGCCACACTTGGGGTTCAGAGGATCGATTCTGGTGATAAAACATGCCAAAATGTTGTTCAAAACAGAACTTTGGGGGTGCAGAACAGTGTACATTGGGGTGCTACTTACTAGACTACATTGGGTGCATCTTTCAATTTAGGGTCTGTTTTGGGGATCAGTTTTCATTGCCAGAAACATCCCTTTGATGACTAGTCGTGCATTTGCAATGTACCAACAGTTTCTCTTAGTCAGCAACAGCTTTTGAACCAGTAACAACACTAGAGACCTGGCCAAAAATTTGGAGGTGAATTGGAATACGAGAATGGCCCTACCTTGAGAACCTTTCAGGATTTGAGGTACCCATTGTGAGGCTGGTCCATTGAGTGGAAGGTATCAAAAATTGTGCAAGGGTTTGAATTAGAGTATCCCCTTCTCTTACTTTTAAAGCCTATCAAATTATGATCACACCTCAACTGGGACTTCAAAATATGTAAGGCCCTATACAACCTCACTTCACTGGGACCTTACAAATTTTGCAAGGACCTGTACAGCCTCACTCAGCAGGGACCTCACAAAATTTGTAAGGTCTTGTATGGCCTCACTGGGCTGGGACCTAACAAAATTTGTAAGGTCCTTCACAGCCTAGTTGGGCTGTTGTGACCTTACAAATTTTGTAAGACCCTGTACAGCCTATCTGGGCTGTTGTGGCCTTACAAATTTCATAAGACCCTGTTTTGCCTAGCTGGGCTGTTGTGGCCTTACAAATTTCATAAGACCCTGTACAGCCTAGCTGTGCTGTTGTGGCCTTACAACTTTTGTAAGACCCTGTATAGCCTAGTTGGGCTGTTGTGGCCTTACAAATTTCGTAAGACCCTGTACCTGTAGCCTAGGTGTGCTGGGACCTTACAGAGTTTTCTAAGGCCCTGTACACCCCAGCTGGATTGGGACCTTGCAAAATTTGTAAGGACCTGTACAGCCTAGCTGGGATGGGACCCAACAAAATTTGTAAGACCCTGTAAAATCTAGTTGCAGATATTGTATTATGTAACATGTCCTTGATCTACATAAAGCAAAATCTAAAAGGTTTTTCAAGGTCTTGGAACATCTTTACAACATAAAAGCTACATAGCTTAGTGCAATTTGGAAAGCCATAAATCCTGAAATCTCAAGTCAGGAAGGCTCTTCTTGGAAAGAAGTGGCCTTATTTTGTGTGAAGTAGGAACTAACTGGCACCGATGAGTGCTCTTACAACTCAATTGGACTTGTAAGGGGCCCTTTGCAACTTGGTATGGTGGGGGACCTTTTGTGTGTTCAAACTTCCCCCAGTTTTGAACACAAAATGTGTCATAAAAAGCCAGAGATCATCCAAGAAAAATGTGTAGAATACCTTTTGCACACAGAACCAAGCAATACTGGTACAATGCGAATCTGAACTTTGACAAATTAAAAATGGGTGGAATACTACTCTTCTGCTGATAGTTGGCAAAGGCTGCTAACAATTTGTCACTAAGAATTTCAGTTCTTTTTGTGCCCATTTGTGATTTTCTACACCTGTGCTCTCAATTTGCTGGATGCACTTCTGCACATTTTGAGTTAGTATATTAAGTTACAACAATTTGCCTATAACCAACTAATCATGTGTTGGGGAAGGCCTGCCCTAATTGCCCAAGACTTTCCCAAATTTGATGGTTGTAGTGCCAACACCGAGGGTGTTAGCTGGAGGTTTGGTTTTAGACCTGAAAACGCAGAGAGGCTCATGGGATCAGCCCTTTCTAAAGTGTAACAATTCATGTAATGACCTTGCCTATAGCAGGCCATGTGAAGGGGCCTCCTGCCTGTATAGTGGGATTTTACAAGAACAGCCTCTAGCTGGTATGGTGAGAAATTACACTTTGGGAGGCCCCATCATATGGATCATCATGGCATGTAATGTGCCCTCTTGCCAGGACATTAAGCCCACACTAAAACATTGTTGCTGCTGATCCGAAGGGCTGCCTCAAGTGTACACAATTAATTGTTTGTAGATTTAATTTTGAACCCTAAGAAAACCATTAGAAAGAGGTATGACAGTTTCATCAAAGGGGACCTCTGGATATGCAGGTGCGCATTTACTGCACTTGGTGAATGCCACCCAAGAGGCGTTGTTATGTCACTAGAAGGGGGGAGGGTAAAATGTGATTTGTCTTTGCAAATTCCATAGTAAAAGCGTTGGGGAAAACATTAAACCCTAATTTGTAATGACCAAATCTTCAAAAATTTGTTTGGGTTGCCAATGAAACTTATGTAGGAGCCTGTATCTTAGGGCAGGAATGTTGTTTATTTTTTGATTTGATAAATGGCTCTAGATTTCTTGACTTGACTTTATTTAACTTGGGTTCTGTGTTGCTATGCATTAGCAGTGATGATCAATATTTTTTTCTTCTTCTTATATTCCCATATGATTTTCAATAGTTCATCATTATTCCAATGACAAAAAAAATTGGAAGAACAATCTGGGTGATTTTTAGGAATCTATTCATATTGTTGTCTTTAGACAATTCTTATCATATGGTTGTCCCTGATTAGAGTCAAGTTGAAAGAGAACTTTCACATTTTCAACCTTAACTACATCACTTTTTTCTTAATAATTATCTCATTCCTTTTCCCTACCCACCAACGTGGATATAAAAAGACATTAATTTTTGTTTATTCACATCCATGATATTTATATTAATTTAATTTAAATTTGACATTGACATAAATAATGATGAATTATTGAAAACCATATAAAAACATAAGAAAAATTAATTAATTGTCGTTGATAAATGCATTGCAACGTAGAGCCCAAATTTATGTCATTGTCAAATTTAATTTTCATATCCATGTTGGTGAGTAGGGAAAATGAATGAAATAGATATTAAGAAAAGATTTTTATATTTACATAGATAGACTGTAATTATTAAGAAAGAAGTGAATCAGTTAGGCTTGAAAATGAGGTAAGTATGAATTGCTTTGGAATTGCCGAACGATCATTCTAAGGATTATGCAAAATTAATTGGTGACTGAAAAACATATAAAAGAATATGAAAAATCTTGCATATATCAGGATTTTTATTTTTTAAAATTGAAATATGGATTTAAAAGGGATGCTTGTGGATCAATTTCATTTATTAAACCAAACCGTCAACAAATTTTGAATAAAATTTGAACAAACTGATTAAAGTTTAAACAAAATATATACGATAAATTCCAGAAATTTGAAATGAAAAATTTCCCTCTTATTTCTATGGCAAAATATTAATTTCTACAAAGGTAGTTGCCATTTACCTAGGAAATAATTTTGAAATGTCCTTCTACAAAAAAATCAATCCAAGATAATTTGTATGGAGAGACCCTAAACAAATGCTTTTCAAGCCAAAAGGCCAAAAAAAAAAAAAAAAAAAAAAAAAAAAAAACAAAAAAAGAGAAAAGAAAAAGAAAAAAACAAAAAAAAAATATGTTTAAATTTTTTTTTTCATGCATTTTTCTTTTAATTATAGACAAAATT
>Ga0116228_10001756_pt1 | contig 18184 bp, 12 predicted proteins | sample S1TSphfallax_2_FD_89694 | JGI IMG/M metagenome (GOLD analysis project Ga0116228, IMG submission 89694) | Host-associated microbial communities from peat moss isolated from Minnesota, USA - S1T2_Fc - Sphagnum fallax MG | ecosystem: Host-associated > Plants > Peat moss > Unclassified | place... | reverse complement strand
CTCTCTCTCTCTCTCTCTCTCTCTCTCTCTCTTTGTGCCTGACTAGGTTTAGGGCTTGTGCATGCTATGAATCTTCCTTCTACGGTTTTGTGGGGCCTCGAAGAAGCTCTTGAGGCGCGCGGATTGCACCAACACAATACTGTCTTTGCAAGTCGGGAGAGCACACTCGCTTCTACAACCATAAACTTTCTGCGCTCTCTCTTCTCTCTCTCTCTATGTCCGCCTGTATAGCTTTAGGGTTTGTGCGTGCTGTGAGCCGTCTGCTTCTAGGGTTTTGTGGGGACCTCGAAGAAGCTCGAGGGACGGATTGTACCGACACACTGTAAGTCTGGAGAGCACAAACTTTACAAGTCATACATTGCACTTCTTGCCATTTGCAGAAATTGAAGGGAAAGATACATTCAGTTACTCTCTGGCATTTTGTTCTGCTTCAGAGGGGGTTCTCTTAGTGCCTCTTCTGGTGATCAGGTACTTCACCTTCAGTTTGCATCCTTCATTCCTTCCTTCCCACATGATTTCTCAGAATTTGTAGATGTATTCATGTTTTCTAATTGATGATTTGTCCATGCTTTGCTTCCTGGCTCGTATTTGTTTTGAGGATCTATAGGGGTTGAGTGTCTGCTGATGGTGCCTAGATGGACCAACTTCTCTTTGGATTGCTGGGATCGTTGACATCCAGTGTGTTTCTTTCTGTTAAGGAGATCCTACAGGCATGCTGTACAAGCATGTGTTCACAAGCATATGCACCAAGCATGCTGTTCACAGGGAGCATGATGGAGTAGTGCAATTTCAAACATGGAACCAAGCTCAGGTCTCCTGTTCTCTGAATGCCCAATTTTCAGTGCATTTTGCATTGCTGTATTCTAGACTGTGGTGATCTTGTTGCTCCTTTCATGTTTTGCAGTGCCAGCCCATCTCCCTATCCATTTTACAACAGCAATCTTTTCAGCTTCTACAGGAGGCAGCCAACATGTGGCTTCAAGTCCAGTCCATGAAGATCAGACCGTTGACCACATGTGGGTTTTCCTCCTCTCGTGTCTTGTCCCATCTTCTTACAGTTCTGTATTCATCCTTCTTCCACATGCACAAAATATTTGTGAGCACTATTTGATTACTTTTTATCTTGTCTAGTGGGGATTTTTGTTCATGCCAATTCTTCATGTTTCTGTTTTTGCTGCATCTTTCAGTATGTGCCACCTTTTGTAATGTGCCCCTCCCTTTACATGTTACGGGGTGATTATAGTCTCTCTATAGTTATTTCTGGTATGTTTCTTCCTTGGCTCCAGGTTGTATATCAACAAGTTCTTCATCCTCTTCCCTCAATGCTTGATCTATACTCATCTCAGACTTCTTATCACCATTACTATCCATCTGTTTTCCCTACTATGATTCTGGTTTATCTGAAGTCTAGAATTGGCATTTTCAACTTCTCTTCACTTGTTCTTACTTCACATATAATGTGCATATCAAATCTAACCTCTTTTTGAGGCTTTCCTGTTATAGTGCAGGTAGTGGGCTGGTTTGAAAATTGGAGAAGGAATTTCATGTTTCACTATGTGTGATTTCACTGGTTTCTATGTGGAGGCGGCGAACACAAAACTACCAACTCGATAGGTATGTGTGTGTGTGTGTGTGTGTGTTTTAAAAGATATATCAATTATAATTTTTAAAATAATATTTTTCATGTATAAAATTTGACTATTTGTTATGATTTATTTATATTTTTTGGACAAAAACAAATTGGTGTTGAATCTAGTAACCAATTGGAACATATGTTATTTATATTTTGAAATTTGTATTCATTATTCATAATGTTCTTAGGAGGTTGTATATTTGGAGTGTGAAATCAAGGGTGTGAGGTGTGAATTTGCATGCTAGCCACAAAACCTAAACTTGTAGCTTTGAGTTTGCAGGTGGGATATACAAGTATGGAAAGACTTGGGTATCATACAAAAAATAGGTGTAACAAAATGACATCAAAATAAAACCTCGAAAACTAAAGGTGAGAAACAAAATTGTGCAGGTACAACCTAAACTTACACTATTTTAGTGTCCTTTACCTCCTTCTTGCCTTTAGTTGCAATTTTAACTTAAGTAATAAAAGAACATCCAACTTGAATCTACCCAACACTTTTACACATCCCATTATGAACTTTTTTAAAGAAAAGCTCAAACATGATTTCTTGTTTTGGCCTAAACAAACTTTTTACTCCATGGAGATAAACTTTGCCAAATTCAGTTCATTTGCTCTATGACAAAAACTTTCATAAACTACACATGGTCGAAAGTTAACAATGAAAACACAATCCAAAAATCACAAGAGGCCTAACATTATAAGGTTAAAGACATGTATTCAAATATACCATAGAATGTGGTTTAGTTTTGAATCTCCCATATCAACATGGGGAAATTTGAAAAAAATATGGGGTATTTTCAATTCTATTTATCCTTTTTCAAATAATGCCAAACCTTTTCTATAATGCAGAAAGAAATAATTGACAAACAAATTTATATGATTTACTTACAAGATTCATAGCAACTATTTCTAATTCAATTATGGTCAATTGTATTCCCTTAACTAAATTAAAAGCATGGTCAACTACAATGCATGTACCTAAAATATAACAATTCACAATTGAAACAACAAAAACATAAAAAAATAGGGTTTAAGGTACTCATTCCACAAAATCACAAAGCTCATCTTTGCTATAATATTAATCATGAATTTATTTTCTATCATTTTGATTTTCAAATATATCCACTTCATGAAAAGTGTTATAAATTGAAATCACCATGTTTGGTTGCTTCATATTTCAAAATGTTTTTGTGTCAAATAATTTGCAACAATGATATCATCATTCATCATTAGTGAAAAACCATGAAATTTTAGTTGTAATTAGACTCTTCATCATAGTCAAATTATGTCTAGATTATTATGTTTCATCTTGGTAAAATTATGCTTGGATTATTTCACACTTGTTTTAATTAAATATGGAATGTCAAAACCCAAATACCAATGATGTTGATTAATTTTCATTGAGTCATTGAATGCTAGGGCAAACATAGTTAAGCTTGAAAAACACACACATGAAAATTATTAAAACAACACAATACAATAACAAAAATTCATTAAAAAATAAAAATTTAATTCATAAAAGAAACAATACCATATGAAGAGACAATATGATAATTATATTTTTTAACAATCTTCATTGCTTTAAAACAATATTTTTTTAATTATTATATTTGTGTTGGCCCATTACAAAAAATAATGCAAAATAAACATTTACAACCAATATCCTATGCATTCAACACAAGCTTTTAAAATTTTAGGTTAATTTAGTAAAAGAAAAATGATTGAGAAAAAAAAAACATTACTTTACCAAAACATGTTATTAAAATTATTTTCACCTTTAATACATTAATCAATTCTAATCAATGTGATATTGAACACATTCTAAAAAATGACTTCAAAATTTAATATTGAATCTCATGAAAATATCATTCAACTTTTTAAAAACTAGACCAATTAGTCCAAAATATTGAAAAACACAGAAAAAAGACAAATATTTTTATTATTTCATTTGATAGCCATGTCTATTATTCACCTTATTTTCAAACTTTAACATTTTGAAATTGAAATACACATTTATATATGGATTATTATAAAAGAACAAGGTGTTTAATGTTTCCTTAACAATTTAACAAAATGATGAAAAGTTCATTGGTTAGTATTTTAAAAATTAAAACATACATTGTCACTCACAAAATGACAAAGTTGAACAATATGTAAAGATGACACAAACTTATTAAAAATGTGTGAAAAAATATATATTATTTCCAAACTTGAATATCATACATGCACATAATTTATATTAATAATGCAGCATAACACATTCATGTTCATTACACTATACTTAACATCATAATCAACTTAATTAAATTGTTTATTATAATATTTTTATTTTAATAACTAAACACACTATAAATATTTAGATCTTGAATTTTATTTATCTTATCGTATGTTTTTCATTTTGTCATCCATATCAACAAAAAATTCATTAAAAAAATAAACTTAATTTTGATTTTAATTAAATTCGATTAATTAAAAGAATATAAAAAATCAATTCAATTAGTTAAAATTTTAATTTTCTATTAATTAATATACATTTTTAAGGTTTTATAATTCATTAGAAGAAAAAATGCACAAGTTGAACTTATTTAATACATATGATATCATTTATATCGCACAAATTCATTACAAAATGATAAACTATCCATTTAAAACTTGTGTTTTACAAACTTGTTACAAATCACAAGTCCAACAAACTCAACATTTTTCACACATATTTTCACAAAATTTGTCAACAAGGTTTTTTTTTAAAAAATTAATGCAATTACAACATAAGCAAAGATGCACAATTCATGCAATATAAACATGTAATTTATGACAAAACATATAAACAAAAATTGAAAAAATGTTGATGTCGCAACATTTTACAATGTTAATGACATAATATTTCATACAAACATTTGCACTTAACAACACATGTGTATAATTGGTGCAAATTTATTGAACAGAAATTCCATACCCACCCATTTTCATATTAGTAATTTTTTTTGTAAATGAATTAAAATATTTCACACATGCACCCTTACTATTTTACAACCTAATGGCAAAAATGACACCTTGATCTAACACAATATAATTAAAAATTAAAAATGCAAACTTCATAAGATGGTGATAATGGTATCAATGTCCAGATTTAAAATTAATTAACAATAAGGTGGTTAATATTTTTTAATTAATTAATTAGCTGATTAATCAACTAACTACTTATTATATCATATAAACACAAAAATCATGAAAGGGCTATTAATGGCATGGGCATTTTTTTCTTCTTTTCAAATAAAAAATTTCACAAACTTTCATTTCGATTTTAGTGAATTTTTAACCAAAAATAAATCCATGGCCATTAAAACCACCGAACGAGTTTTTTTTAATTTAAAAATAAATTTAAAACGTTTTCAGCCATAATTTTTCATGTTATTATAAATAATTGGAACAAAGTTACAATTTACAATAACCAAAAATATATATAAACAACTAATAATCATTTCACATTATATATCACATGTAAAATATAAACACAAATCAATGTTTAATCAAATGAATTTAAATATAATATAATGATTATATTTGATTTTTAATATTCAAAATATAACTCATATATTAGCTTATAGGTATCTAGACTCAAAACACATAAAAAAACATTTGCACACACAAAGATAATTTATGAGATTATGTTTTATAAACATAACAATCACCTTTGTAAAATGGTCCATAATAGAACAATTGATTAAACAAAATGATTTTTAAAGTAGAATGATCCGCATAATAAAGTATTTTACATAACAAAACGATGTTAAACTTTCACTTCTTGGCAAAACCACTATCTTTTTATTAATCAAACCCCTATATATTAGCAAATATTAATATATTTTATTGGTTAAACTTCCATTTCTTACCAAAACCCAAATATATGCAAATATTGCACATTTCAAACATCATAAATGCAATATTTTCATATAAATGAATTTTGAATTTGAAAACAGGTAAGTTTGTAAATATTACATTATCAGCTAATACAACAATAAACATTTCAAAACATAAATGCAAATATTACATAGTCCGTAAAAAAATCATTAAAATTTTTGAGAACACAATGTGGGTATTGTAAAATGGCAATGTTACAAAATGTAATTTAATAATTATGAATGTGAATATTGCATGGTCGACTAAAAAACATTGATGAAGAATTTGAAAACATGATGCAAAATAACAACATTACAAAATGAAATTTAATAATTATCGATGTGATTATTACATAATTGAACATAAAAATCAATGAAAATTTGAAAAGGCTAATGTGGGTATTGAGGGGCGAAAACATTAAGTAAAATAAAAATTCAAAAATTCATTATGTAGTTGGTTGAAACTTACATTTAGTTTTCATGTACATAAAAGTTACATGCAAAATGCATTAAACCATATGAATTATGTTAAAGAATATAATTAATAAAATCATTTTCTATCACTCCATGTCATAAACTTGGTAATAAATTGTAATTGTTTCAATCACCTTTGTAACATGGTGACATATGTGTGTAATTTTTAATCCAAGATGTAAATAATTATATTGACCCTCTAAACCTTTTTCTTGTTCCAACACATATGGGGGAAAAAAAAACAACAAAAAAATGAAAGAAAAAAAAGTAAAGAAAAAAGAGAGGAAGAGGGATGTAAATTCATTATTATGCAAAATAATATTATCATCAAGGTTCTACCTTAATCCTAAAAATAATTGATACAAAAATTTATTATAAAATATTTCTGCATGTTACAAGTGCAAAAAAATAGAATAGAATGATACTAAAAAGTTTTTACATTTTTCAAATGCTTAAAAAGATAACTTTAAAAAGCAAATGTTAGTCCATAAACTGTCCCTAACATATTTTTTATAATGCAATGTAAAATTTTGTTAGCCCTAAACATGAACACTATTTCACATTATGTTGAATTTTACTTTTTAATCTGAAAAAAAAATGTTGCATTTTTTTATTTTCCATTTCAACCAATTTTATTTATTTATTAAATGTGTAAACAAAACAAGTTGCATCATCATTCATAATTACAAAATATAAAACTTACTTTTTTATAACCGAACAATAAACTAGATTTCATCATCTTTGATTTTATGATTATTGACCCATAGATTTTGGTCAAGGCAAAACTAACGAACAGAGATCTCTGCACCAAACGACCTTCATCATTCATAATAACAAATCAAAAAAAAATAAAATCAAAAAATTTCATAAATTTGGGCAATTTTTTAAAAAAATAATTTATCATTTTTTTAACAAATTCATACGTTTTGTGTGAGCCATGGATTATAATTCAACAAGTTGTTAAGTTTTAATTCCATAATTTTCCTTAATGATAATGATTTGAATCCTTATAAACTTCCAAGTAATAATTATTAATGGTTGAATTAGCCTTTGGATAATTATAAATGCATAGAACTTCCTTATTTAAATTGATGTAACGATTAATTAATTTTAGATACTAATAAACCTTTTAGAGTGCATCATCATTTTTATGTTATAGAAAGGTGAAAATGGATGTAAAATTAAATGTGATTTTATTGATATTGGGAATACAAACCCATAATTAACATTAACATTTCACCATGATAATATTGAATTAATTTTGTAGAATAATTTTCAAGCATTAATGATGTACTTGTAAGATTTCTAAGATGCAATCTTAATACACCCTTATTCAATCTTCATTTTTATCAAGTTCCTAAATAGAATTGAAATCGAATTTAAATACTAGCATTTCCACCTAAATAGCCTAGATTGAATTATGATTTAGTAAACAATTTAGAGGGGATAAATCACAACTACAAAATTTCTAAAATGTGACGAATGGTGCAAATTAGGTACTCGGCTCAATGTTCCATGGAAACGGGTTGATAAAAAAAACAAATATCGTCATGTTCGCATTAACACTCTTCAAACCTTTCTGGCATGACTCCACAAATAAGAACAAATTTTAAGTAGATTGCTAAAGCATGTGGGTTAGGAGAAAATCAATGATCCCATCCTAAATAATCAACTTGAGTGCACACCACTCTTCTAAACAATTTTTCTTTGTGTAATTGTTAGGAGACATTCACATCAAATGGTGTGTTTTCAAATTTTTTTCTTTTGCTGGCACAACTAGAAGATTCAAAGGTGTAGCAACATCATCCATCATGATTGAATCTTCACCTACATCAACAAAAAAATCAAAAGGGTAGTTGAAACACTTTGGTATTTGCATTCGAAAGGGATCGATGCCTTTATTTTAAAAATTAAGGTAGGCGTAATGCATGACAGTGATGGCAAAACTTCATGAAAACCCTAAAAACCTAATTCCAATGGATTCGTGAAGCCCTAATTTTCACGATGGATCTAAAAAATACATGGGAATTGTTATAATGGAAATTTTAATTCCAATTTACTATGTACTACACAATTAATTAATACACAATAAAAAATAACTAGGGGACATTTTTTAAAATGGTACACAAAAATGTTATTAATGCCATTGAGTTGATTTAGTCAAATGGGAACTCAAGGATGTTTACTTATTATTACTTATATTAATAGTTAATTAGTTGAAATAATTAGGATGAAAAAATAATATGTTAAAATCAAACACATAGAATTAACAATGATCAAGTTTAAGAACTCCATCAAGATGTTCAACATAGGGAAAAAGATAAATCCTCTAATTCCATTGGTCATGAGGATTATCATCCTATTTGATTAGAGAATGGAACCCTTTTAGTGTTTCATTGCACACAAAAATTCTCATCCTAAACTCCATTAGAAGGTCAAATCATTATCAATTTTCACTTATTCATGAAAGATGAAAATGCCATTGATAATAAGGAAGGATTTTCACAACTTCCATTGAACAAGGAGAATAAACTAATGGAGGGGTCATGGAAAGTGTGAATCAGAATAATTTTTATTTTATGTTTTTCTTCGGAAAAAGAAGAGAATGAGTGTGTGAGAGGAACACTAGTTGTTATGTGTGAAAAATGTTGTTCATAAAAGAAAATGTGTGCAAACAAAAGAGCATGGAAGGAAGTTATGTGTAGTAAGTAATCATATTAGAGTTCAAAGAATGATTTCCATGAACAAACCTCTAGATTTTTATTAAAATATTTGTTCTTTTTAGATCCACCATTACATTTGTTTCAAATTTCAAGTAATTTTAGTTTAGGTGTAAAATGTTTTCTCAAAATTTTAGCATCACCAAGTGTAAAATTTACTACAAGGGAGTTACACTTGTCAAAAGTAAAAGGGGTTGAAATTATCTTTTTTTTTTCAAATTTGGTCAAAATAGCTTTTAGTTTTGAGGCATATTTTTTATTTCTAAAATAAAAACCAATATTATTTTTTTGCATTATTGCCTTAAAGATTAATTTTCCAACAACCCTATGCATGCTAAATTATGATATTTTATGAAAATATTATGAGGAATGGAATGAGGGGGGTTAAACTATTTAATGAACATTGATTAAACATCAACACAACTTTTTCACATCTCATCATAGTGAGCTTTGATTCTTTCAAAATGTCTTAGTATCCTTCAAGTAAATACAACGCATTAAATTTTTTAATGAATTTCATTACATTCTATTAAACCACCTTAATTTGTTAGAATACAACTACATAATAGTTTCACCCCAAATGAGTTTTGTGAGTGTATATCTTCATGTGAAAGGGTGTGCAAAAATTCCTCACACTTTGGTGCATGTAGTGGGAGGTGGAAGTGTTATTCTAACATAAAGGTAATGTGATTCTACGAAGTTGGTGGTGTTTCTTTTATAAGCTCATGAACTTTTGGCATGGGGGTTTAAGAATAATATTGGAGTATGGATTGATTTTTCAAATGCAAAGAAAAGGAAAACGAAACAAAACAAAACATATTTGTAAATTAGATTTGCAATGAACTTGTGCGAAAAACAAATGAAGGAACACGGTTAGGCTTGCTCCGTATGAGTATCATCCAAACACTCCTTCCTTTTCCTCTTCTTTAATTCAATTTGGTTCAATTGAATGTTAAGGAAATTTTCCCACTTTATTGGATTGTTGTTCAAAAAATCCTTGAATGTTGTGGTAAATGCTTTGAATTCCATAGAAGTTTTTGTTGGTGAAGTTGGGTTGATGACCAACATGACCTTAGTAATGTTTAATGAAATCAAATTGATCACCGGCATGACCATGTTTATTGTTGGACCCTGGGGTTATTAGAGTGATGGCCCAATAATCTACATAAGTTTTTATGGTTACAAGTTGAACCCACATGTTGCCCATAATCTCATGTTCCATCAAATTTGGTCTGTTTTAAGTAGGAAATTATTGTTTCCATTCTAAACTTAATTTCAGAATTTAAATATAATAGATTTTTTAAAAAAGGATTTGAGTTAAAACTTGGATATAAGGTGATGATGTTTAAAAAATAATCAAATAACATTTTGATGATAATTATTTAATGCAAGTGAAGTGAGGTCCTACAATATAACCAATATTAATTTACTTCATTAGTATAATGATTATTTAGATGCCCGTTCAAACTAGGTTACAAAAAAAACTTTTGGAAATCAAAGGTCTAAACTTTAATCAAATTAATCATCAAAATTTAATAAATTTCCAAACTTTGATTAGTTCAACATCGTCAAACAACATGGCTTCTCAATAAGTTGTTAATCAGCCAAACCACCACCCCCACCAATGATTAACCCACCACTAGTAATTAATTTATTGCCTCCTATGGTGAATCCACCACCATTTCTTAATCCAATTATAGATCCCATAATGTTATCAAAATGGTTACTTATTAGCATCCCACCAAGTTTAATGCCAATTGCCATGCCTATAAATTTGCCCAAGTTCTCAAGAACTCGAAATAAAGATCCATCTACCCATGTAGAACAATTTGTGAAAATGTTCATTACGAATTTGGTCACAAACCCTAACTACTACGTAGTTTGGTTCCCCACCACCTTAGATGTATTAAGCATAAATTTAATATTTATAAATGTTAATTTGTAATATCTTATTAATAAAATATTAACATATATTAAATACAAATTTTATTTTTGTATATGTTAAATTAGAATGGATAAATATTAATTAATTAATTATTAGTTAGTATATTAATTTCTACTTAGTTAAATAACTACTTTAATTATCAATAAAAACCACCTAACCTATTTAAATAGGCGAGTTTGAATTTTTTGTATTTTTATTAATTTGCAATAACATTCATAAAATCATTTTTTAATTCTTTTAATTTAAATGTATATTTTGTGTTTAGTTTAAACATGCATACATAGAAATAATGAGATTCTTTTGTACATGTTTTTGTAAAAGTGTATACTTTGTCTATTATCAATGTAAAGCATAACAGAAGCTAGGTCTCTTGTGTGGTTTGTATCATGTTCTATAGTTAATCTGAAGTTAATGTTTTGTCTTTAACGTATATGGTACCTTAAACCCAAGAGGGTAAAGATGTGACAAGGCTGAAATATTTATTAACCAAGTAGGGTAATAAACGAGTAGTAGAATTTTTGTCCCAACTAGCTTAAGGAACATATTCACCCCGACATTTACATACGAGGGTATATCATGATAAAATATTTACCCATCCAACATAAGGTAAGGGTAAGTCTCAAATATGTATTCTTACCTTAAACTAAGGAGACAAGGCAAGTCTAAAATATTTACCAACTACATAGTGTAATTACAGAGTAGTTGAATATTTTTACCAGCCACAAATGGTATATTTTTCACCTTGACATTTACATAGGGAATATTCCATCACTGGTGAATCACTGTTTCATATACAATATACACCTAGGGTTTAGGGTTTAGGGTTTATGGCATACATCATATATGTCAATTCTCAATCTTCAAGTTTCTATGCAAAATTTCTTGGTGTTTTTTTTCTTTGGGTGGAGGGCAAAGTCTGAGTCACCTTCACTTTGAGAATGAAGATTGATAGTGTAGCCTTCACTAGCAAAGGGCAACTCCGCCCTTTCAAATTTAAAGCCCACATTTAGACTTTACATTGCAGAGCTTGTCTCTTTGTGTGCACCAAAACTGTGTCTCTGGGATCACAAAAGTGGCAACACAAGCAAAGCTCAATTGGGCAGGCTCAAAGATTGGCTGTTCTTCTCTGTCTGGACAAACCAATTGTACTTTGATTGCTCATAGGATAAACCCACATGTGCTCAACTTTATTACTAGCTGCATGTAAGTAGCCATGGCAACACCAGCTCGCTAGGTAGGCTCAAATGATTCTCTACTTTTGCTGCTCAACCAATTACCTTACTTCTTGTGCATTGGGTTTGCTGGCTATCATAATGAGAGCTTGTAGCAGGTCTTATATAGCTTGTAGCAGATGGTGACAAACCACCAGCTCAGGTGGTAGCCTCCAAGGATGTCTACTTCTTCTGCTCAAACTATTACTGGCAGGTTGCTCCACTGTGGTGTCCTCTGGAGTACTTGGGTTGTTGCTAGGTATGATCTGCTCGCTCCATGAAACCTAAGGAAAACTTAGTGGGTTGGGATTTTCTGAACTTTGGAAGTTCCAACTGGTACCTCAACAATTCAATTGAAAGGTGTGTCTTTTCAGGTTAAAACACATTACTTCAAGTATCTTATGGCTTAATGGGTTAGCAACATTAAGGTAGACTTGACAAGCTCTAAACTTGTAAGGATGATTGGCATCTCTAAAAATTGTGGCATACAAAATAGAGATTCCTAGATCAATAAGCTCAGCGATAGGACAACCCCATATAATCAGGGTCAGCAGGACATGTTTCTTTTGGCAGGTGTCATGAAAAATCTAGTCTTCAAGGGTCATGCACTGAATGTAACAACAAATCTGAAAGGAGGTCCTATATTCAACGTCCTGTGTACCCATGAAGCCAAATATCCAATATATGATGAAGCACAAGCAGTACATAAAACACAATAGATGATTTTCCAAAAAATCCAAAAAGTCCTGAATCCAGAGGCAGAACAAATTATTACCTTTGATTCATGCCAGATTCAACAAAATGCACATGAAAAATAACTGCAACAATCTTAGGTCTAGATGATATGCTTCAATGCCTAGTACAACTCCTAGCTCACAACTCAGGGAAGTCAGAAGGGTGGAAGTTGGAGACTAGTATTGGTCTGGTAGGAAATCCTCACTCTCTCCTGAGATGATGTGTGTTCCAAAAAAAAAAAATTGTTCTGACAAAACAAGCACAACTATGCAGAACGTGAATCATGCAAAACTATGCAAGGTGCAAAACGACAAGCCTGGACAGAGCTTGTGGGGTGTGGTGAAGTGTCATAAGGCACAAGGCTGCTATTGCCTGAGGTCATACCAGCTGGTAGGGTGTTTGATGCCATACTTTGTGCAGACCTATAAGGGGCCAATGCTGCTGGAGCCCATGAAAATACCCTGATTGGTTTTCTGCAATTTGCTGTGCCAATACTATAACGTTGGGGAATTTGTTGATAAGTTTGGTAGTTATGAACATGCTGCAATATTTTCCAAAAATACTATGCCCAATGGCCGTCGCCTGGTAGCCTACATACAATCATGACATAGTCAGCTTCTTCTTCTTCTACTAGCTACATTCTGACAGCAACAACAACAACCTGGAGTACAAAAGTTTCAAACTTGAAGGCTGGCTCTAGGCTATCACCAGTAATTTCATCAGATACTGGTTTTACCTGAGCACACCAATTAGGAGCTCTTGGAATGTTTGGCTCTTACAACTTCAAAATGTGAGAGAACCATTGGACCAACAGCTTCAAGAAGTTAGACTTGAAGTTAGAACATTACACTGGGTGCCTAATAAGATACTCCTACTCTACCTCTGGAGTCTGTTCAGATTAATTTGTAGGGTAGGGGGATTCCTCCCTCCATTTCAAGATCCAAAGTGAAGAGTATGCAGCTGATGAAACTAGCACCTACCAGATCACCATGCAGGATGCATGGTGTGTGTGGACATGAAACACTCTTTCATTGGATTCCTATCTCATGGCTAACCTAACAAGAAAATCAGCCATTGAGAAAACCCTGCCCCTCCCAAAAAAAACACCTTTCATTGGCAACATTTTACATTTTAATTTCACCCCAATAAAAAGAAGGCTGCTAGAGAGAGGAAGAGAATGTACCTCACATATATTCTATACACACACACTTTGTCAATGGACTTTTTTGCAAACAATCATACACAATCCAGTTTTGATCCAGTCTTATAAGAGTGGGGACTTGCTAGCTAGTACTGTTGTAGTCTGAAAGATTGCTTTTAAGTTCTCTCACGGAGTCAGCACATTGAGAAGCAATCTTTCATGTTGCTGCGCAAAGGTCAATCCCAAATTCTGCCAACACCCATTAGGCAGATTGGGGGGCACATTTTCCCCTACCCTACCAACTCAAGGATGACATTCAGAATCATCTAAGCTTCATGCTACTCTTCTTGCTCCTACTCTTTGCAATCCATTAATTGGATCCCCAGAGATCTAGGAAGCTTGGGTTCTTGGCTTCAAGCCTTAGGGTCACCCTGGTGTTCATAGGGTGGTTCAGGGTGTGCCTCACTTCCCTAACTCCTGCCAACCCTATGAAACTAAGGGAAGACCTTGAAGACCTTCAGTGCAAGTTAAGCCCGGGGGTGAGGGCTTTATGGGAATAAGGGCCCCCCACAAGGCAAACCCCAGCATGGGCCTGATTCCCATAAAGCCCATCCCCAAGGGCTTTACATGGTGTAAAAATTGTCATTATTTTTTTGGTAAGAAATTTCCGTGTGATACTCAGTGGGTACCCACATAATACCCAATGACCCATCAAATACCCACTGGGTATATGTGAGTACCCGGAGGGTATCATGGAAATAAATAAATAAATAAAAATGTGGACGGGACTTTTTGAAAAGCTTATGCCCATGGAGGTGGGCATAATACTTTTTTGAAAAGCCTATGTAAGGCCTATGTTGTTCTAAACTTGTGTTGGGTGGGTATGAGTTGGGGTCAGGTTTGGTCACATGTGAATGTGGGTATATGTCTCAGTTCTTTAATAAATACAAGCCAAAGTTTTGGTGCCATTTCAAATGATCAGCCAGGGTTTGGTTTAATGTTGGGTGAGTATCTGATTTTTGAAGAAAAAGCTCAATCTGGGTATTTAAATAATAATAATAATTTTAAAACTCCTCTTTATGGGTCTCTGAAGTTGAAGAATTACTCGAGCAGTAACTTTTTGTTTTGGGAAAGTTTTCAATTTTGCTTAGTTGGCCCCTATTTTCTAGGTTGGGTGGATTGAAATAGCAATGTACCAATTGGAAATATTGTGCTCATGTTTACATGAAGTTTTTGGCCATATTATGATGGTGGTAGTTTTAGTTTACTCTTTGAGCAATGTGACAACATGGATTTGTTATGGGTGGACACAAGGTTGGGAGGAAAATGCAAAGGTTATAACAATTTGGCGAATTTCAATTGTGATAGGGAACACTTTGGCAAATGAATCAACATTCATGTATAACACATTGCACAACCCAATTTAAACCATAAAACTAACGAAAGTTTTATGCAAAACTTTTTTGTCCATTTGCCTTTCCTCAATGAAAATATGCAAAAATGCAACAATTAAGCAACTTGTTATTCAATTACTAGGAGCAAAACATCCAAGCTTGGCTTCATCTCCATTTTCATTAACACACAAAAATAATAGACTTAAAATGGAAGATAATTAAATACTTATTATTACACCCTAGAATTTCTCAACAACTTTTGCAACATCCTTGGTAAGATTGTGAGTCAAATTTATAGGTGGCAACCTCTATATGTTGTCATATAATCTTTAAAATAAGGAGTGATAATTTTACAAGAGTCATCTATGTAATAGTGAGTTATAGTTGAGTTTACTCAAACAAAACACATATTTGTTCAACAATCCAAACTCCATCACTATAGGGTGCAATATATTGGTTATTAAGTAAAAATAATTAGTTAATTAGTTAAAAAATAGGGTACATTTTATTCAAAAAATCAATTTAATTATAATATAGGGTATGTAATAATCTGAAATAATGGATTATAATTAATATAGGGTGGCTCTAATATGTATGTAATAGAAAATTAAATAATAATAAGGTGATAAAAAATAGGTTGGACAATCATCTAATACCTTTCTAAAAATGGTCATTTAACACACATAAATCCCAAACTTTACACTAAGTGTCCTCACGGGATATAAGGACTTGGGTAAACAATTGTTAACTAGGTCACTTTTATTTCAAAAATCATTTATTAAATGTGAAACTAATCCATGTATTTTTTAAATGCATGGAATCCCATATATTGATGATTATGAAAACCTAGAATTATGTTTTTAATTGAAAATTTATGGTTAAATGTGATGATACATTAGTGCATTTTGAGCATTTTTTTACCCTTGAAAACACATAATTCAAAGAATTTCCTTCAAAAAGAAATGTTTGTTGTTATATAAGATAGGGTTAAATTGCCTTTTCATGAAAATTATATTTTTTATTATGTCTTTTCATACGATTATTATTGTCATGTTTTGAAAACTACATGGATAATTACCAAATTGTGATCTTTAATGCAAATTTTGGTATCATAAAAAAATAGTCTATTAATAAATACATGTTATTTATTGTTTGAACATCAAATTTCTTAAATATTGAAACACATTATGCCAAATTTGTGTTGTAAGAGAGATTAACATTGAAAATCACTTTGAAATTAAAAGATTTTCCATCTAATGGATGATAAATACATGTGTAACAAGTTTTCATCTAATTTTGAAAAAAAATGTTTGGTGCAAGGAAACTTGGAGCCCTCTAATATTCCATAGAAGTATCACAAATCCTCAAGATAAGCAAGGTTTAAGGTCATAAAAATCAAAAATAAGTTGCAAGGGGCATGGAAGAACTAAACTTAATAAATTAATGTATTGTTCAATGTTCATGTAATTGGTTGCATCTCCGTAAATAACATAGTCATTACACTTATAATAGGCCAACATTTGGTCAAATTCATAATAAAAACCAACCTTAAGTTGAATGAGATCATAGAGATCAACTATCCATTAAACTTAAACAACTAATTGTTGTATGAACATACTCCCTAACATAATAAAAAGCTATTGAATGGTCAACAACTCAAAATCATCCACCTAGGATTCAAGTTAAAAGCTTCAATGAAATACCTATAATTCCAAATATTTCAAATAATCCAAAGTTCAATATGCATTCTATTGAGGTAGATTTATGTGGTGTTTTTTTAAGGGAACTGAACCTTAGTGCATAAAAGAACTTTGCCTCGTTATAAGGGAAGGTAGACAATTACAAATTAAGAAAGCACATAAGAATTGAAATTCTTACCAACAAACAAAACTATTGAAAGGAAGAATCTAGGACTTATGAACTCCATCATCAATGGTAGGAACATGGATTCATGAAGATGTTTTAACTTGTTTTCATAAAATTGTTTTGAAATGCTACAACTCTAATCCATAATGAAATTTAATCTCATTCCAATATATGGCAATAACATGGAACAAAAAAAATTGTAGTGTATAAAAACCCTAGGCATACATTCTCACAACCAAATCAAGATTACTGGTTTGTCAATTTTGCAATTTGGACTTCATGAATTTAAGGGTAAAAAAGTTGTGTTCATTTCCATGCTCCTTACAACAACAACAATTATAGTTTCAATAAGCTTAATGTATTTAAAGAACCTACACTTCAAATTTTGGCTAGAATCAAAACTCTTCCATAATTAAATGGTATGGTTACAATTGTGTAGGGGTTCATGGTAGCTTCATTGTTGAATTGCATAGTGGTCATAGAAAAACTAAACTATTACTCAAGAAAAACTTGATCAAAAAATATGCATGTTAGTTGCCACTTGGTTGAATTGTTTTAGGATAACAATGGTGTGGGGTAGATGCAAATACAATGGTTCACTTTTGTAACGAAATGATGTTTTTTCCCTAGGTACCTTTTATTCAAATGCATATGATGATTAATATGTCCTTAAATCTACTAATTGGGATGTGGATTGAAATTAACAATTTCATTATGAAGAGTACTATGTGGTTATTTATTGATAAAAAATTCATTTGCTAGTAGTAATAGACTTTTGAAGTTAAAAAATATGGACTAGTTATTTGACTAGAACGTCACAAATTGGAAAATTTTATTAACTCACATTCTAAATTTGTTATTGGGATTCAATATATAATGTAATACAAGATGATAAATTCATATGAGGAATATTTTATTTGAAAACCTTAACCATTTAATTAATAGTTAGGGACTTTTGAATTGCTAAAATTGGACCATATTTTCATAAGTCCATTTGAATTGCAATTTTTGTTTGTTTTTCAAATTTTTGGTCCCAAAAAATATGTTTTTGAGAGTTTTAAATGGGGCATTATTCCTATGGACTTTGTGATTTTTCCTTTAGGACTTCCAAATTAAAAAATGACATCAACTACATTAAATACAAGTTTTCACATAAATTTGGG
>Ga0116228_10001755_pt1 | contig 18184 bp, 15 predicted proteins | sample S1TSphfallax_2_FD_89694 | JGI IMG/M metagenome (GOLD analysis project Ga0116228, IMG submission 89694) | Host-associated microbial communities from peat moss isolated from Minnesota, USA - S1T2_Fc - Sphagnum fallax MG | ecosystem: Host-associated > Plants > Peat moss > Unclassified | place... | reverse complement strand
TCCAAAAAATATAAGACAAAATTTTCAAAAAAAAAGTTTCCCATGACCCCTCTTTTAGCTTGTTCTCCTTGTCTTATGGAAGTTTGTGAAATCTTTTCCTCTACTCAATGGCCTTTACATCCTTCATGAACCAATGAGAATTGAAGATGATTTGACCCTCTAATGGAATTTATGATGAGAATTATTGTGCCCAATGAAACACTAAGAAATTTTCATCCTCTAATCAAAATAGGATGATAATCTTCATGACCAATGAAATTGGGAGATTCATCTTTTTCCCTACCTTTGATATCTTGATGGGGTCTTTCAACTTGATCATTGCTAATTTCATCTATTCGACTTCAACATCCTACTTCTTTTAAAGTAACTAACTCCTAGGATAATCTACTACTAGTAATAAATAAACATCCTTGAATTCCCATTTGACCAAGTCAATTTAATAACATTAGTAACATTATCATGTAATATTTACTTATTTAATGGCCCTTAATTATTCTTTACCATGTACTAATTAATCATGTAGTACATAGTAAATTGGAAATAAAATATTCATTACAAAAATTCCCATTTTTTAAAAAATCCATCGTTGAAATTAGGGTTTCATGAATCCATTGGAACTATGATGTAAAAATTTTCATGTAGTGTACCCATCACCACCACACATTATGCCCTACCCTAATTTCCTAAATAAAAACATTAACCTCTTTTGAATGTAAGTACCAAATTACTCTTACTACCTTTTTAGTTTTTGTTAATGTAAGTGAAGATTCAATCATGGTGGATGATGTTACTATGCCTTCGAATCCTCTAGTTCTGTTAATAAAAGATGAATAATTTGAAGAAACATTATTTAACATAAATGTCTCCCAATGATCGTGCAAAGAAAATTTGTCCAAAAAAGTGGTGCACACCTAATTTTATTGTTTAGCATGGGATCGTCAATCATCTCTTAATCCACATGCCTTAGCTATCTACTTAGAATTTTTCCTACATGTGGAATCACACTAGAAATATTTGAAGAGTGTTAGTGCGAAAATGATGATGTTTGTTTTCATTATCGAACTTGGATTCCCGATGATGGCCATTATTGTTGCTAATGAGGTTTAATCAAGCCCCTTTCTATGGAACATTGAATTGAATACCTAACTCGCACCATTCGCCACATTCTAGACTTTTTGTAGTTGTGATATTTTCCATCTAAATTGTTTATTAAATCATAGTTTACATGAAATTAGTAAGGTGGAAATGCTAGTATCTAAATTTGATCTCAACTATTTAAAAACCTAATATAAGTGAAGTTTGAATAAGGATTGACGCACTCCCAACTCCTTGAAGGACTCAAATGTGAGTCCAAGCGAAAGACAGCGGAAGAGGGAGGAGTCGGGATGCGCTCCCTAGCTCACAACACTTTGAGGGGGTAGAGGGGCGTGTTGGAGCTCCGGGATGGGACTAAGAAGAATTGACAAGCTTATTCACTCACATGGGCTTGCACACAACCCACACAAAGTGGTTAGTGCATAGTTAGAGCACCTTTGATGTTAGGACGAGCCACGGGCAACACGGACACACAAGACTCACCACGGCCTGGACTTGGGGGAAGCCACCACCTTCCCCTTTATAGTATACTTTGGACCTCTCCACGGGGCCCACATCCAAATGGCTTTTCTCTCCCGGGACTCCCGCGTGGGAGTCCCGAAATCCCGCCAACGGGGACTCCCGGGACTTTGGAGCCCCATAACTTTGCGAGCAGACCTTGGATTGAAGTGCGGTCTGAAGCAAAGTTGTAACTCTCGTCAAGAGCTTTCCAACGGTATGTGGCACGTCGTCTGAAGCCAAGTAAATTGGGTCGATTCCCGACTTTTTCTGGTCGGTAGTCAAACTGGTAGTTTGACTCCCGGCCCTTCTTTTGGCCATAACTTGTGTTTTAGATGTCCAAATGAGAAATGCAAGCCCATTTTAAACATCTAAGTTTCAAGAGCTTTCCAATGATATAAAGAACTTCACAAGCCATTGAGTTTTGACCCCTCAAATTGGTCTCTGAAGTTTCAGGAGTCCACCGGGACTCCATCTCCCAAAGTGGGAGTTGGCTTGGGAACGTGAGGGCTCACTCCTTCACATTCTCTTACACTCCCGGGAGTCTATGATGTGACTCCGGGCTTCCTCTTGGCCTGCACCCTTGCAACCCCTTTGCTTTGGTTGCGAGCCCAAAGCTAGGGTTGCGACAAGGATGTCCTAGATTACATTCTAGAAATCTTATAAGTACATCATTAGTGCCTAAAAATTATTTTACAATATTATTTCAATATTGTCATGGCAAAATGTTAATGTTAATATGGGCTTGTATTCCCAATATATCAAAGCCACATCTAATTTTACATCCCTTTCCACCTCTTTGCAACATAAAAAGGATAATGCATTTTAGAAGATTTAATAGGTTATAGAATTATTTAAATGATATAACAAATTAAATAAAAAGGGTTTTTTACGCTTGGAAATATCTAAAGGCTAATTCAATTATTAATAATTATTACTTGGAATTTTATAAGGATTCAAATCATTATTACCAAGGAAATTTATGGAGTTAAAATTTAACAAATTACTCAATTTGTAATCCATGGCTCACAACAAGATTTAAAACAACATCAATTTTTATTTTTTTAACACACTTTGATTAAAATTCTAGGACGTAATTCAAAGTACAAGTGGGATAATGTTAAGGGAATAATTACTCATTGTAAATAGTTAATTAATTTATATTTATTTACCCAATTATTGTTTTAGGAATTACTAGTTAATTTATATAGTTTTTGTCATTATTTGCATTTGAATACATCATAGAACTGTTTTTAAAATGATCATTTTTTGGGAAGAAGAAGAGAAATTCATTCATCATAGAACATTGAGTTTTGATGGAGTATGAAACAAGAATATTTTACTTTCTGGAAAGCTTCAATTCCATAGCCAAATTTGTTGTTTTGATGTTTTTTTCATACTTTCATAACTAGTTGAAGTTTTGAATCTAGATACAAATAAATTTGAATGAGCAAATTTTATTAGTATTATTTTCATGATATGTTTAAATCTATATATAGATCAAAATATAGGATAAGAATTTTGTATTTACCACTCTATCTTTGAATAATGTTTATGTGCCATGTTTGTTTTTTAATCATGTTATTTACATCCATCCAAGGACATCTTGTATGACTATAATAACTTGGTTTCAAATTCATTATACCAAATTCCTACCACCTTTTTTCAAGGGTGTTAGTGGGTTGTTAGTTGTGGTCGTTATCACATTGTTCTCACAACTCTCAAGACACCATTCTCAGGCCTAAAACCACAGTGACATGCTCCCAAGCTCCTTAATGGACTCAAATGTGAGTCTAAATTGAAAACAACGGAAAAACAAGGAGTTGGGGCACGTTCTATAGCTCGTAGCACTTTGGGGGTAGAAAGGCGTGCTGGAGCTTTGGGATGGGACTAGGAAGAATGATAAGCATTAACTATTCACACGGACCTGCACAAAATTAAACACAAAGTGGTTAATGCATAGTTGGAGCACTTTTGGTACTAGGATGAGCCACGGGCAAACTTAGACTCATAAGACTCACCATGGCCCGGACTTGGGGGTAATCACCATCTTTCCCCTTATAGTGTATTTTATGCCTCTCCACGAGGCCCACATTTAAATGGCATTTTGTCCCAAAGTTACGGGAGTCCCAACTTTGGAGCCCCATAACATTTTGTGTAAACCTCCGATTGAGATGAGGTTTGAAGCAAAGTTGCAGCCCTTGTCGAGAGATTTTCAACAATATGTTGCACACCACCTTCATGCAAGTAAATCAGGTTGATTATTGACTTTTAGTTAGCGGGAGTCAAATTGCCGATTTGACTCATGACCTTTCTTTTGGCCATAACTTGTATTTTAAATGTCCAAATGAATCATGCAGGCCCATTTTAGACATCTATGTTTCAATAGCTTTCCAATGCTATAAATAACTCTACAATCCATTGAGTTTTGACCCCTGAAATTTATTTCTAAACATTTGGGAGTCCACTCGGACTCCAACTCCCAAGGTGGAAGCTCCTTTGGGAGTGTGAAGGTTCATCCCTTCACACTTTCTTTCATTCCCGGGCTTCCTCTCTTGGCCCGCAACCTTGCAAGCCCTTGCCTTGGTCACGAGCCCAAGGCTAAGGTTGCGACACACAAGTTTGATTGTCAAAATTGCAAAAATTGAGCATGAATTTTTCAACATTTTCCTTCAATGTTCAAACATTCTTGTATCTTCTGTTTTCATTGAATTGTCTAATTCCTCTTTAGGTGACGATTTGACACATGATGGTTCTTTAATGAGATTACTAATAACAATTTTTCAATGTATTATTTTGCATTTACCGCAACCCTCCAACCCTACAAGTAAGATTCAATTTATTATTTTTTGCTTCTATGCTATGGTGTTGCCAAGACATACTCCCAATGAATTACAAAATTCCCAACATTTAATTTAGTTGGGAATTTTAAATTTTAAATTTTAATGGTCAAAAGTCAATCTTGGCCCTTCTTTTGGCCATAACTTGTATTATAAGTGTCCAAATGGGTCATGCGAGCCCAATTTAGACATTTAAGTTCCAAGAGCTTTCCAATGATAAAGGAACTCCTCAATCCAATGGGTTTTGACCCTTGCAATCGCTTTCTAAAGGTTCGAGAGTCCATCGAGAGTCCAACTCTTAAAGTGGGAGTTCACTTGGGAGTGTGATTGTTCATTCCTTCACACTCTCCTACATTCCTAAGAACATGAAATGTGACTCCCGGTCTTTAATAGGATTTTGAGGATGGAATCCAAAGTACAAAGGTGGGGGGGGGGGGGTCTATGTTAAAAGCAAGATTGTACTATAGTAATCAGACCAAATAAGCATAGGGAGTAGGCATTGTGATGTCTATTCTAAAATAGGTTGGATAGAGTTGGTTCAGTAAGTACAAGGTAGGTGAGATTAGGATTGTTGAGGTGGAGTTCAAATGGTGCTTTAGGTAGGAAATTGAGGATTAAGGAGGCTTTGGATATATTTTTGGGGACTTTTTTCCTAACTAGTTTTTTTCTTCGGATGTTCAATATTGGTAGTATGGAGAAGATAGGGAAAAGAACAATAGTTATTGGAAATAGAACAATTTTGAGGATATACACAAAAGTCGTTGAACTATGATCTTGGAGCTTTTGTTTTTTTTGTAATTTTTTTACAGGATCTGATTGTTTCTTTCCTTCATGTCAGTATGAGAAGTAAAGTGTGGCAGAATTGTGACAGATTCCTAATTGTGTAGATACTTGGGCCTTCAGAAATTTTGTTGCAGAAACATTTTAGATTTTTTAATTCTAGTACAAATTTTGTATAACTAAAACTGGATATGTACAAGAACAGAAAACTGAATTGAAATGATATTAGAATATTAGGATTTACCAGCATCTCCAAACTCAAAACTCCTCCAAACCTATGTTTTGATGTTAGCTAAAGAGGTTTCTCATTCTCTTAGGGTCATCCCTGCTGAAAATTGTCAAAGTTTTATGGATTTGGATGATTCCAGAAGGTTCAAATCTGCTATAATCGAGTAGAAACAAAATGGTATTAGTGTCCTTCATTCATTCTTTCTTTCGTAGTATAAACTTTGAAGGTAAATCAAGTAGCAGAAAGATACCCAGTGCCAGTGGTCATAAATCTACTTTTGTGTTTGTGTAGAAAATTTCTGTATTCCTTTTAATTCTGTATGCTAGAACTGAGGTTTGGAGCCCTCAAAGTTCAATCTTTTCCTCCTTTCTTCCATTACTTTCCTTCATGGAGAGGGATTCTCCCATCTCATGATTTGTCACTGTATTCTATCATTCATACATGTCTTCCTTCACATAGAGCTTTTGGGTGTAGAGATTACAAAAAAAGGTTAGGTTTTCTCTCTAATCTCACATCTGAAATTAAGTTCTGTTGAATTGTAATTGAGTTTTCCTGTTACTGCCGGCAGTTTTGTGACAGAAACCTAAACATGTTAATATTCTGTAAGACAGTGGGCTCCACCTAATGCTGGGAGCTGACAAAGTCATTGGGTATGTCATGATAGTTGGTCACTACCGGTACATGTCGCTGTTGAAGGGCTCTGAACATGTGTGTGGCTATCACTGTTTTTTAAACCACTCTGCAACTGTTTTCTTTTGGGTTGGGTTTTCTCTCCATCCTGCTTCCTGATTTGTCATCAAATCTGAAAATCTTTGTCTCCTTATTATCGGTTTATCTTTCAATTCTATTCAGGTTGACATATTGTCTAAGTATGGAGAAGTGTTTGGTATTATTGTACCATCCCCTCTAAATTCCAGGTTCAATTTAGAGATCTCTGATTTCAGTCTTTGGTACATCTCACATCTATTTGGCACCTCCCTAGTTTCATGTAGTGGTGTCTTCCTCTCATCCTTAAATGGTTTTGGTCTCCTCCACTTGTACTCTGGAATCATTTGAAATCTTTAGCTCAAGGATTCTTCAAGTTTGAACATATTGCAGAGAATTTGCACCACTTTGGAAGTGCAGAAGATAATGATTAGTGATTATGGGTGTTCAAATTTGCAAAGATTTACGAATCCTCACCATGGACATGTAATATTCATCTGTCCTAGACATTCTTTCAAGATCTAATGAATCTCTTTTGTCTTTTCTTCAATTTGCATTCTTTTTCTTCTTGGTTTGTTGCCATCTCCTTCATTTTATGTTTGTTGAGCCAGCCAGCATCATGGATGAGTCTTCTTATTACTGCCAGCCTTGTGATAGAAACTGAGCTTGTTGACAATGACCTCCACACCACTGGAAGCTGAGGAAGTCAGTAGATTTGTTATGGTAGCTGCTCACAACCAATACATGTCCATGTTAAAGGTTATTGGATGTGTGTGGGGCAATTGGATTTGTCAAACCACTGAATTGTTTCTGTGGGTTGCACCTCCTCTTTCTTAAAATGTTTTTGGCTGATACATTGTCAGATCTGAATTTTCTATAACTTTAGTCAATGGTCATTTCTCAATTCTATTCAGGTACCCTTAAATTGTACCTCACCAATCAGAACTTGGACAGGTCCCTACTTCAGAATGAAGATTCAAAATTGAGAGTGTGGAAGAAGAGATTTGATGGGCAATCTAGTTTCTGTAACAGTATTGGATTTTAAGTATTGGTTATTTTCACTTGACGACTGAAGTGCAAATTTTTAGGTTGGAACAGGTACACAAGGTGATGTCATCATAATTTTGCCAAACACTTCTCATCAATCAGAGGCAGTACCAAGGTCTGTTTGATTTCTGTACCATCACTTTGCCTCTTGAAGATCATGTAGTCTTTTGCAATGTCACTGTTGTGGGACTTTTGTGTGAACACTGGAGCTCAATTTTGTGTCTGAGTTTGCCATTGTCCACTGTTCAATGGTGTGCAGCTTCAGGGCAAGGGTTATACATCTTGTGAATGTCAATGTCTGCATCACTTTCATATTTCCTTGGATTATGTCAGCTTGGCTGTCCATGATGTAGGGGGCAGGCTAGACAATGTACTGCCATATGAGGAATCAAGCTAGAATGTCCATTTGTGGTTTGCCCATTTGTGCATTCCAGGCCTTTCCTGGTTGCTTCAGTGAACAGGATGCTGATTTAATGATTGGGTAAGTAGTGTAAGGAGCTCTTGCTGGTGTACAGCAACAGAGATACAAACCCATAAAATGCTTACCTTGCTCTTTCAAAGTACTCATTACTCATCTTTTGTCATTTTAGATGCACATATGGAGTTTATACTTGTCAAATTGGCAATCTTATTTTGACCAAGCAGTTGTATTTGGATTCCTGCCTGAACACTCTGTTTATGTCTTTTGGGTTGAACCTTCTTATCTCAGTTTGAGTGAAAATACCAGAGAAATTCAATGAATCAAGTGTTCAGTTTATTATGTTGCCATTGAACATTCCTACTTCAAGCAGCCATAGAACTGGAATGGTGTGAGGTGGATAATGGTGGTTGCTGGCATGAAACTTGTGGGGGTGTAACTTTCTCTGCTTGCTTGGTTCAAAACTCAGAATCCATCCCTGATCTTTTTTGTCATGGCCAGTTTAAGAATTGGCTTGTAGCTGTTTACTGTTTTAGCAGATGCTTCTGCACAAGGTCTGCACTAAATTTAGCATTTCAGATGCATTTGACAGTGTCATGAAGTGATAGGGCTGCTGTCTTTTTCCCTTGCAGCAGACTTCTGACCATAAAGGATGCCAGTGTCCAGAAGGTTCAGAGCTGATGGTATTGATGAGTGCATTACTTAACCTGTTTTATGGTTCCATTCACGTTGAAACAATGTAGCCAAGGGGCTTTCTGATTTGCCCTTGGCACGCTAACTAATTAGGAGAGCAATGAGAGAGCCAGTTTTTTCTGTTGTGCAGATATTGATGAGTGCAAAGAGAGGAAAAAATGTCAGTGTCTAGAGCATCACTGCAATGTCCCATGGGGTGGCTATGATTGCTATTGCTCAAGTGACCTCCTCTACATCAGAGAACACAATACCTGTATCAGAGATTGATATCTTTACTTAAAGAATGGTTTTGTTGTGCTTTCACTTTGTCAGGTTTTCATGATAGAAACTTTTACTGTGTTTTTAGGGGCTCCCCAGTGATTCATAGCATGCTTAGAAAGTGTGTTTTCAAGGATATCTGAACTTTGCAGGGAAAACTGAGAGCCAACAATCAAGAGTTGGATGGTTGTTGGTTTTCCTCATTGTTCTTGCCAGTATTGTGGTGCTTGACGTAGGTAGTTACATCATACAAGCACCAACTCTGGGTATGCATCTATCTGCTCTTTTTGTCGGGAGTATGAGGATGCTAATGCATCTGTTACTCTGCTTCCACTTGTAAATTTGGACTGATCTGGAGGTGAGGTTTGGAATGTGGGGATGGCAGTTGTACATGAACTCTGACATAAGGGCAATCATTGCACAGTATATGTGCTTGGATAGCTCAAATAACACCAACCATCACCTGCAAGAACAGGCATAACCACATGGTATATCTTCCATACACGTGCTGGACTCCATCATGAAGTCAGACATGATTCGTTATGACCACTATGGATAAAATGTGTGAGTTGTAGCTCATGTGAAAAGCATACATGTGCACATTGTTTGCATGGTATTGTCATCTGATCATGGTTGTTGTCTATTGCAAAAGAGAAATAAGAAATGGGTTGTTTCCTGTTCACGGGTGTTGCAGGATGCAAATGGGTGGATATTGGTTCTTCATTGGCATGCACTTGATTGGCTGATTTGAGCCAGTACTGCAGTTAGGCAGGCAGAATGGTGATAGAAAGCAAAAGAGTAGTGCTTATGAGGCTTGGAACATTCACTTGGTGTTCCTGCAATGGTACAGGATCCTGAGGAGTTCTTGATTCTCGTCACCTAATTACTGTTGCACATGCTTTCTCAGTGGAGCTCCTGTTTAGGGGGAATTTGGTATACATTTGGGCCACCAAGTGATAGGAGAGGGAATTGGAAACATATTTTGAGGGAATAACTTGAGGTATTGATTTGGGTGTTCTGCTGGAAGACATTGTTGGTAGACTTCTTCCTTACTCATGTGCACATTACAATGGCAATAAACAATTGTTCAGAATGACATGTCTCTTTCTTTCCATTGACACTAGCAATGTCTTGCAACTGTCTTCCAGCAGTGTCATCTTTGGTTTAGTGTAATATCATGCTTATAGAACTAGTGTCACTAAAAAGGAGGGTACACAGAGTTTTGCATATACTCTGACATCAAACAAGCATTACAGAATTATGGTCTTCAGGGCATCAACACGGCTTCATTCTAAGCATGAATTCAAATCAACTAAACTAAACCTATATACTACATAGCAACAGAGCTGATTCTATGGGCCTTGATGGATCAGTTCACTCTGGATCGTCTCTCAGTGTGAGCTATTGTGGCCTATAACTGTGGACATCCCAACAACAAATATGATCAATGTAGTGCCAATGCCCAAACCCACTGTTGACCTTGTATTGGAGATGGAGAAGATACTGACAAGCAACCTCATTAGTTGATTTCTTCAATTTTCCCAGGAACTTCCTACTACAGAAAGATTGCTCAGAGCTCCCAAATACTTAGGTACTTGATCCTCCCCAGAACCCAACAGAAAACCCAAGGACGTCAGACTTGAGCAGAATACCCCACAACAGGCCAGCCCATTGATCCCCTAGAGCCTGTCATCTCTTCTCTCATGAGGTCCCTACCAACTTGCTAATACCTAGTGTTCTGCTCATTAACTTCAGCACAGCAGAATTCATGAAGTTAACAGGCAGAACATACAAACATTGAGCTCAGGCATTCTTCCCAAACTCCTAACAGCAAATCTTAATTATGTGAAGAAGAGTCTGAAAAACTAGTGTGCTTAGCTTCTCCAGTCATCTTGTATTTATCCTCCTCCAAAACCAAGCACAATGTCCTCCATCAGCAACTCCTGAGTCATCTCCATCACACAAACGAAGAAATCACAAAAACTACACTCCATCACCAACACCTGATCTGAGCACCAGCACACCATAAAGAACCAACAGACCAACATCCATAACCTGCAAACAAGAAAACACAAGCAAAATAGCAAAGAAGTAAAGGAAATGCGGCTTCCTCCAGGGTTCATGATTGCCAACCGTCTCCATCTTTGGCACTTTCAGCCAGTCACATCTGACGCCACTAATTATCCATTAGGGCAACCTTCCCATCCATCATCCTGTTAGGGTTTAGTCATACAACAAAGTTTTCTGACACAGGTCCTGTCACACTAGGTTTGTCATTCTTTGTTATCTTCAAAAATAACACACATGTCCTCACAAGTATAGATGCACTTGTGAGATTGGATGAACAAACTTGAAATTCCTTGTCTTCCTTGCCTGGTACTTCTCTTCATGCAAGGACAACATTATTCTCGACCACATCTCATGGACCCCCTAATCTTACTGCGCACTCCCTCCATCTCCCAGAAGTTGAACTTCCAGCCTGGGGTCTTTTTCTCAGTTGCATCCAGCTTCACACATACATCTGTCTTTTTAAGACCTACTTGTAATGCAGTTGCCATTATACTTTCTGTCTGTTCATCTTTCTTCCAGATGGGGACAATAACCACCTGAATAGGTGCAACTCTAGGGGGTAGGAGTCCAATGTCATCACCATGGGTCATAATGATCCCTCCAACCATGTGTGTGCTCATACCCCAAGATGTCTGCTACACAAACTGCAACTCTGCTTTCTTATATGTGGACTGAGTCCCAAATGCACAAACAAAATTCTGGCTTAGGTTCTGGATTGTGCCTGCTTGAAGAGCTCAACAGTCTCTCATCATTGCCACAATGGTGTAAGTGCAAACAGCTCCTCTAAATGTTTCTGCTCTGGACTTGCAGCCTACCACAACAGGCATAGCAGCTCCATCCACTGAGTGGTACACCTTTGTCATCTTCATTGCCTCTTCTTCAGCTTCTTCTGGAGTATAATGTGCTATGGCCTTATTTGCCACAAGAATTCAAGGGTCTTTACAAGTGGTCATGTGCACTATCCCACCTTGTCACATTTGCCCATTGGTTGACCAAGAGAGGAAGGTTCCTGTAGCTTTGTATCCACTGTGCAAACATGTGGTTCAAAACGGTTTCACTTGTACGCTGAAGAACAAGACTTTCTTCAAGCTATTTGCCATGTCCAAAAGTGACCAGTGCAAGTTCTGGGCTGAATCCTTGAACATGACTTGCCTCTTTTTCTACGAAAGTGTAAGGAATGAGCTGAGGAAAGTACATGTTAGAATTGCCCATCTCCTTGTTCATCCAGCAAGCTTGGAATGAACTCCCAGATAGCATAGCCATATGGTCATATTATCATGGTGCCTCTTACTGGACCATTGTCAGCAAGCTCTGCAGTATCAATCATATCCAAACATCATTTGCTGAAGTCTTGGCTATTGGGAGTTACTCCAAAGTTCTCCTTTTTCTGTTTCTGCATTTCCCTGCTGGGAATCTCCACAGGGGCTCCATCTTCTCAAGCGACTGCATTCCTCACAGACATGTACCAGACATTCTCTGGACCCCCCCATTCCTTGATGATGTCCAAACCCCTGCAAAAGATGAACAAAGAGCAAAGCTTGGAGTTAACTATCCAACCCCAAACAGATGAGCTGAATCATTCACAACTCATTCATTGCTGCCAAAACACAGCAGTTATGCCATAACTTCGGTCACATTGAAAACCATGTAGGAAAGGGATCGAAACTCCTGAGATTTTGCTCAAATGTGTGCACGTTTTATTCAGCAAACCATGATGTTAGAACCATCATGCACCCATTGCATCTTCCTATAAGTGGAAAGCCTTCTAACTGGGTGACTTGGTCATTCCTCTAAGGATGTCTGAGCTCCAAGATTGCAACAATTGGCAAACTGAAGTGCCTGTTTACTGACAAAGAAAGCTGAGCACGACATCAGAAAATCTATAAGAGAAATCCAAAATTCCTGCTTAAGGGAAAATACGATGACCTCTCGAGATTTTGTATTGAAATCTGTCTTATGACGACAATGCGAAATTGACATAATCATAACGTGCATTCTCTCTGAAGAATTCAGCAATGCAAGCGAGAGAAGTATGACAGCTGAACTCAAGTTACGCCACAGAATCTGGATTATACTAATCCGCAAACACGCAACCAGATGCGCATACACACACCGGTTCTTAAGCTCCGGCCATATTGCAGACATGGAAGAGAATTTCTTTTTGCAAGAAGTCCTGCATTTTTGTGATGAAGGAAGATCGAAATGTACCTCCTGCATTCTCCCGAAAGCAAACACAATTCTGGCTCAAACGACCGCGAGACTTCGACAGCGCCCAGAACTCTCTTCCCGAAGACAAAGAGAGGAGTGAGGAGGTAAGGAGGGAGGCTCTCGCTGAAGGCCGCCATCCTGGCGTAGCTGCCCCTTGCGTCATCGCCATTCCTCCATGATGCACCACTTCCTCCTATCTCTCCCCATCTCACGCCTTTGCATCCCAATTCCCATCATCCGTGCAGAACTGCACTACAGATTTATCACCGGACAATTAGAGGCCATCGATTCTGTCCGAGGATTGCACACTCGTACGCATGGAGTAAATCCCGAGTTGTTGCTACGTTTGCAAAACCAAACCCTAAAGAGCAAGCCCTAACCTTACTGGACTCTGGAGATCGAGAGTGGAAATAGCGAGACGCAAAGTCACATATATTACTGAGAGTGTAGATTGCAGAGCCGCACTCATCATCCCTGAGATCGTGTAAGGACTCGATGGCGGATATGGAAGCTGCCGAAACAGAGGCTCCAGAAGTGGCCGGTGATGGTGCTCTACAAGCAGCACCAGGAGTTGATATTGCTTCTGCTGCTGGAGAGACTCAAGTCAAGGAGACTCGCTCGGAAATGCTCTCCCGCCACTTGTGAGTATTTTTCTTTACATTGCATTTCGTCTTATCAATTCTGATGCTTGGTTGTTCGTCCTCTCTCAGCTTCCTGCAAATGTCGAGCATTTCTCACGTCGACCTCGTCGGATTAGATCTCGACATGGGAAATGGTGGCAGATGAGTAATTCGACAATTCCTTCACTTCTGTAGGAAAGAAATCAAGGAGTTGCAAGGCAAGGAAATCGCATTGAAGAAGGCAGCAGCAGCAAAAGGCAGCAAGGCCGAACAGAAAGCTAAGAAAAAAATCGCAGAAGAGGAGGTAACATTGCATGTTTTATATGTCATATCACTCCTTTGGTATTGTGGATGTTCGTGATGGCATGATTCCTTGAAGTAGATTGTTTAGGATTTTTTCATTCACTAGGCGAGGATCAATGATTTATTGCATTGTTTGACCACAAAATTTGCTGACTTTTGTGATGTACTGGTCAAGTCAGGTGTCAAAATTAGATACAAAACTGCGAGCTCAACATGCAAAGGAGCTTGCATTGCTAGGATTCCAGAGTGAGGACAGCAAGGATGTGAAGGGGATAGAAACCTTGGTAAAGGCGATTGCAGGGGTTAGCACAACAGCTCCTAGTCAACAAGCTCGGCTGTCGAAAGGCCAGAAGTGGCGCGACAGACGGGTGCAGCAGGATGCTGAGAGGGAGCAAAGGATCAAACAAGAACAGGAGAGTGTGGTCAGTGATCGTGTGCGAGAGGACCAGCAGCTAGAGAGGAAGCTTTGTCCACTTGGTTTCTCTTTGAAGGAAATGAAACCGGATGGGCACTGCCTGTATAGGGCAGTTGCTGACCAGTTATCACTTTATCCCGATTTCTGTCCCCAGCATTCATACCAGCAGCTTCGATCCTTGGCAGCAGCTTATATGCACACACATGCCGATGTTTTCTTGCCATTTGTTGCTGCAGAGTCTACAGGGGATTCTCCTACAGGCAAGGATTTGCAGTCAAAGTTTGAGGTGTACTGCCGGTAAATCCACACTTGAATCCAGTGGCTAATTTGTGCAATGGAGTCAATCATTCAGCCAGACTGCACACCACCTATATGTTATTTCCAATGACCATGATCATTTTGTATCATGTTGGCTAATTTTTGCAAGGTTTTGAATGCAAAAGGATGGTGTTTTTTTTTGGTGGTGTCTTTTCTTTACGGTCCTGCTCAGCAATCGTTTCCCATTGTTCTCTGATGCCTTAGAAGTGTTCTAGACTGATACTTCTGACTTTAAGTTTCTTATTTGCCTCTCTCTCTATTGCTCACATACTTGCACAAAATGTGGATGCTGCAGAGAAATCGAGTCAACAGCAACTTGGGGAGGACAGTTGGAGCTGGAGGCACTTGCACACGCATTGAGGAGGCACATCGTGGTCTATGCAGGTAATTCACCTGATGTAGAAATGGGGAAGGAATATTCATGCAAGCACTCAGATCCAGGATTGTTAGTGGTTCCAACACTTAGGATCTCTTATCACCGACATGCCTTCGGGTTAGGGGAACATTACAACTCTGTGGTGCCTCTGAATTCTTCTGGCTTGTTGCCAGACAATCTCTAATGTGTGAAACAGATCTGTGTGATATGTCACTTCTCAATCAGAGTATCTAGAATTTTTCCATGTAGTCTTTTAAGTAATTTGACTATTTGTTTTAACTGAATTGTATGTCATTAGCAAGAGTCATTAGCACTGTATTATCTGAAAGACTGTGTCAACACTGTAGAAATGCAGTGTGGCACTGAAGGCTTGAGTCAACTGGCAGGACACTTGTCACTACAGCCACATTTGAGCACAACTATCCTGTCTAGCTAAAGTTGAGGCTAAAACTGTCACCTGAACATACTCAATACTCTGTGCAAAGTAGATTTCAGACTAGAACAAGCTTTCCCAATTTCTCAAGTGTAGCAAGTGTGGTGTACATTTGAGCTTATGTTGATAGTCCCCTAGTATGTAACTGCTGTAAATGAATTTTAGCAAGTTCTAATAGGCAATTGTATCAGCAGACTGATTGCTGCTAATTTTCATAACTCTTGTTCTTTATGTTAAGTTTTCTGATACTGTTAACCATAGCAGACCTCAAGAAAATAATTTGGCAACTATCTCCTTACCCTGCATTCTGTAACAAAATTGATGCATGGAGATGAAGGTTTTGCCCAGGCCCTTATTTCAGTAATGCCCATGCCCTCACCCCAGGGCTTCACCTAGCTGAAAGACAATGACAATTTTCTTTTTATTATCTTTTCAATTCTTGTTGATTCATATGACAATGTTGACAACAGAAAGACACACAAAAAAGATGCAAAGTATCAATGAGAATAAGAAATTGTATTTAAATTGAAAATTTTAAGTATGATATAAGATGTGCAGTTCATTTTAAAAGGCATGTTTTAAAACATGGTTGTTTTAAACAGCAGATTTTGAAAACAGTCTATTAAAATATTTTTTAAAGACAGATTTTAAAAAGAAATTAAAGGATGAAACGGTATTTGTTAAAAATTGATAAGCGTGAACTCTTACGATTGCATGAAATAAAGGAACAACAAAACAAATGCTCTCAAGCCATTCCGATTATGACAAAGATCAAAGTTGAAATAAAAAGTAATTAGACTTGTGCGTCAAAAGAAACACATGAGTTGCAACTTAGAGTCAAAAGACAGATCAAAACAACTCCCAGCGCAGTGAAAGAGTGGATCTCAAATAATTTTTTTGTAAAAATGCAGCGTCAACAAAAATATTGCCAAGCCACAGCAGATGTTAATGTCTACAATTCAAGATTCAGAAGTCGATACAGAAAGAAATGAAAAGCAACATAATGAAATAGATATGCAAGTTAGAAATCCAAACAACTACAAAATGATGATACAACAATTTCACTTCCAACAAGGTTGCCAAGTCACCAACATTTTCAAAACTCAGTAGCACGGCAGAGAAAGATTGTGGCAATCGATCTTCAAAGAATTATAACAATTTTGGAAGAATATTGTCAGAGTCAAAAATCACAAAAAGCAGTCGAAAGAGGAGGCAGGTTGCAGGTCAAGGATGTGCACCATGTCCAAAGGATTAAAGAACCAAAAGAAACAAAAATATCACCACCAAAATGAATATAGCAATGAAGCATGTGAGAGAGAATTGAAAACTAGGCGGAAGCTTGAAGCACAGAATGACATAGCCATTCATTTAAAGAAAACTTGAATAGAGCTTGAAATGAAAAGCCGAAAAACTGCAGTGGGGAAAAACAGACTAGAGCTTTGACGTCATGTGCTGTAATGAAAGGCAGGTGCATTGACACCTTATTTTATCTCCGCACCAACAATGGTGATTTTCAACGAATGGCACAGATGTAGTTGTCGCGAAAGCGTGAAACAAACATAAATCGTAAAGCACTGCTCCAAATCTAGCAGTCTATCTGTTACGTTATAAAACGTAATAACGGGGCAGGCATTTCGTAAAACGGAATGCTCACCATCAAAGGTACGGCGGCCCATTTGGCCCTGCTTTATGTTAGGCAACGCTCGTAGAACAGGGGCATTACTAAAATAAGAATCCCCTCGGCTCTGGCTGGGGAGTCCTTATTTCAGTAATGCCCCACGACGTGGGCAGTACTCCACATGAATTCACTCATGGTGGAAGGTCTAATGGCTTAGATGTAAGACCACTCTTGACGGTGGAGATTAACTAAATCAATGGTCAATTTTAATCAATGTAAAGTAGTACTTTAAGTTAGGATTGAGTAGTTTCAAAAGTTAGAATCAATGGCCAAGATATAATTCAACTCTTGAACTAAATCTCACAACACAAAGTAAATGATGCAACTAATAGACGGTCAATATACTAGGTCAATCTTAACAAGTTGGATGTTGATGGCCTTGAACAATTTAATCTATGTAAAAGAGTACTTTAAATGAGGATCAAACAATGGCAAAAGTTAGAATGAATGGACAAGATCTAATACAATTCTTAAATCTAATGAACACAAAACTAGTTGGTCCCTTCTGGGACCTGGAGTGGAGGTAGGCCTAATGCTGTCTTTTATTGACTATGCCCGTCTCTCTCTCAAGTAGAGTAGTACTGCTCCTGCAGCGCTAAGGTTGTCTACTACTTAGCCTACTACATGGGGGGTGGGTTAAACAAGCCAGCAGCAGCTGCAAAATCACTGTCATACATAAGTCTTATTCAACACCTGGACGCTTTCTGCAGCTGATGTCCACAGACATGTCTTTGATGGATTCCATGATACAAATGAGATCGGAGGGGATTTTCACAAGAGCCCTATGAATTAAATGGTCCATCAAGTTTGGACTTCTTGTACAACTTTAGCTCACCTTTTTTTTTTCCCCCAAAATAAATATTGCTGCTAGTGAGAACGAGCATGTAGGTTGCAATAGCCTATCATTGTGCCCTTTATTAGTACCCAGCATATTTATTAAAAAACAATTCCCCAATAACATGGCAACACTAGTCTCAATGCCTTGATTGCTTTTATAAAAAAATTGTGGACTTTGATAAACTTTTTCAAATTCCCATCTAGCAATTAAGTACATTAGAACCTCCCAAAATTTATACCTCTCAATATTGATAACCTCTCGAAATTTATAAAAAATCGATGGCCCAAGTTGGGCCCAGCTAAATTTCTATAAATTTATTTTTATAAGATCTGGCTAGCCCAGACATTTTCAAATTTTATAAT
>Ga0116228_10001754_pt1 | contig 18189 bp, 9 predicted proteins | sample S1TSphfallax_2_FD_89694 | JGI IMG/M metagenome (GOLD analysis project Ga0116228, IMG submission 89694) | Host-associated microbial communities from peat moss isolated from Minnesota, USA - S1T2_Fc - Sphagnum fallax MG | ecosystem: Host-associated > Plants > Peat moss > Unclassified | place: USA... | reverse complement strand
CTCAGAGACACAGACAGACAGACGATCCACAGATCGCAACCAACCGGTGGTGCACAGCAAGAGCAAGAGCAAGATAGCTAAAGAGAAAACAAAAAACAGCAGCTGAAACTGGAAGCTACCAACTGCGAGTGCTACAACTTTTGACAATTTTATTACCACCGCTGCTTGCTGCTGCTTCTTCTGCAGGACGTCAACTACAGCGAGAAGAAGAAGAAGCGATGTCGAGAGGGACAGAGAAATGGGTGGCGAGAGAGGAAGCAGACAAGTAGTTCTTCTACTCACAATAACAACGCCCCCACGCAACAACACTTCCGTCACTGGCCTCATTTTCTCTCTCTCTCTCTCTCTCTCTCTCGTTGGCTGGACCCAGCTCATCCAACTCGGTAGGTAGGAAAACAGGTAGCATGGTAGGTAGAAAAGTAGATAAGTAGGTACGTTACGTAAGTAGGTAAAAACAAGAGAATCTACTGCTCTAGGTACCTAATAAGTGATGGGAGGTAGATACGTAACAACAAACTAACGTATTAGGTTCACAATTTTTGACACCCCACGGTTCCCCAATGTTGTTAGAATCCAGATCATCCAACAAGGTAGGTAGGTTGATAGGTAGGTAAGTAGATAAGTGAATAGGTTAGGGAAGAACACGCTTTAGGTACCTAAGAAGTCATGGTCAACCCCCTAAACAGGTAGATACCTAACAACAAGGTAACTTATTAGTGCGACAATTTTTCACTTGTCACTTTCAGAGTTGTTACTAAGGTTCAGCTCCGCCAATTACATAGGTCAATAGGTAAGTAGACAGGTATATACAACAACATAGCTACTGACCGCAGTCACCATGTCACAATTATTTGGCCGTCCGCCTTTGTTCTTTAAGCTCCAGCTCATCCAAGTAGGTAGGTATCTAGCATCAAGGTACTTACCTAGGGATCGCTCGATTAACTAGCTAGGTACCTAGCATCAAGGTAGCTACTGGGCCAACCAGGTTTTTAACTATAGTTAATAGCCTACTGGCCCTTTTTTTTGCTGGCGAATTTTCCCCAAAAAGCGAAATAAAAATAAAAAATTTCCAAAATAAAGTGATTTTGAAAGGTTTCAATCGCCAGAAGTGTGAACACAAAATTTTATATTTGGTTTTAAGCATGTAGCCATAAAACATACTAGGTTTATTAAATGATTTGTTGTTAATATCTGCTTAGTAGCCAGATTTGGTTAAATCTTCCTATATCAGATTGCCACTTAGACTGCATAAAAAAGCTCCTAAAAAACCATTGGTTAACAGATTCCGACGTCAACTATCAACCAAAGAAAATGCCCAATACATAAATAAATAAACAGGGTAACAATTTTTACCCATTCCTCCCTTTAAGAACCAGCTCATCAAACCAGGTAGTACTTAACAAGGAGGTACCTACTTTTTTGGAGGGCTGATGTTTTTAATTTATTTAGTTAGTATCTTTTGGCCGGATTGAATTTGTTGAGTAACACACCAACCGACATCCCCGCCCCCCCTCCCCTTCAGACATTACACACCACTTTTAAAGGGCCCAAACCATGAAATTTTGTTGGGGAAGGGGAGGGGTTTATGATATCATCAAAAAGAAAATAAAATTGTTTTGGGGGGGGGATTTCTTCTTCATTTTAGCATAACCCAACAGGAACTAACAATTCAAATCAAAACACAATTATCTACTGTTGTCGTTTCGGAACTGACATTTTGATGCAAACGGGCGACAGCGAACCAGTACCCACCAGTACACCCATCCACTCAGTTGGTAACCCATTCTGTAAGAAGTAGGTCTAACATCTAGACCGATAGGTAACAAAATAGGGGACTAATAGGTAAGTAGATAGTTTAAACATAGTAGGTAGGGGCTGTTATTTACCACCCACCTGGTTGGTAGGTAGAAAATAAAGCAACTGAGCTAATCACCATGGTTAGCTAGGGAACTGGAACCCAACAGAAAATTGGATCACATATCATCCATCCTTGATGGTGCATTGGTGGATGCTGGTTCACTGTGACCATGGAAACCCATGTGTCAACCACAACACAATAACTACCTATAGAACCGACATTTCAACCCCAAATTCACAATGATCGAAACCCTTGTTTCAACCCCCAAAACAAAATAAAACACGCAATTATTTATCAATATAAAATCAGCTTACCATATTATCACCTCATGTGACTTCTCTATCCCTTATTGCATGACAGAAGCAACTTTCAATGATGCCCAAAAGTAGTGGCGAGAAGGGAAAAAAAAATAATAAATGGTTTATTACACACTCTTCACCAACCCACTATTTCCCCCCCGCCCCCCCCTCTCCCAATAAATGTTTGTAATTTTTATTATATGCCTCTTGGATACCCCCAGTTTGGGAACCTGACATTACTCAGTTCCCCCCGCCCCCTCATCCCCAACTCCATTTTAAATACAATTTACAATTATTTTCTTTAAAAAAGCCAAGTTCAAAACTTTTTTTTAAATTTATTATTCAGTTTCCACTCAAAAAAGTAGAGTAAATTTACTATATCCCTAGATCATAATGAAACCAACCATACACAAAGTGAAGTATCCTAGCCATAGGCCCAATTGACAGTATGGATGGGCGGTATGTACCTAATGAGGCACCATGTACATATGATAGCTTTTAGGTCCCCATTGAACACACCTATGCGCCAGTCTGTAGGCCCCATGGACAATAGGTACCTACAAATAGGCCCCTTTACTCTCTAGGTACCTAGCATCACCAGCTCCTAAGACTAAGTCAAGTAGGTACCTAACCTACTCAATATGGCACCAAACACAAGAATTGCTACCTCCTTCCCTACCCGCCTACCTTTCCCACCTACATGATCTGTATGTAGTACCTAAGGGGTTCATTTTCTCCTTGTTAATTTCTAATGGGTTTTTTTCTTTTTGCAACTTTGCTTTCTTTGAGGGGTTTTGGGGGGTGGTCTGGTTGGGTCAGAAATTGAGGCCTTTTTCTTTTTTTTCCCTCTTAGTCCTGGTTTTTTCCGTTCTCTTTCTGGAATGATGCAATGTTGAGGAAATGCCTGTTTTTATTTTGGGAATAAATAATTTGTTTGTGGGCACCACCACCATCACCTACTAGAAAGGTTAAAGTACGCAAGTGAAAAGTCTGTTATTTGAGAAAGGACTTTCATGTACGGCCTTATATGGTGTGTGTGTGTCGGTCAAGTTGTTCTTATTCTGGAGATGGCAACAAAACACTAGTTGTGATGTTTTACATAATTTTTTTGTGCACAATTATTCGTTTGGTTTGTCACTTGCAAGTAGGAGCTTGTTGTTGTAAATTAAGTAGCTCTCCTAAGAAATTCATCATGAGTAAAGATTGCGTGGTTGGACAAACTTTTTAACTAATTAATTTCTTTTGTGTGTGTGTGTGTGTGTGTGTGTGTGTTTTTGGGCGGGTGAGGGCTGGGGGTCCTCTTCTTCGGGTCACTAGGTGTGAAAGACATCTTTGACCAGCTCTTCAAATATTTCTCTTTATTCTTTTTCTTTTATATTAACTAGGAATTAAAGAAAATTGTTCTTGGATGATTTTAGTGTGTTTGGTGATCTGAACACGCATTTATCACAGCTACAACTATGTTTTGATAAATGTAAAAATTTTGCTACAAGCTTGAACCTTGAAAAATACATGTTCCTCTTGCATTTAGGCATTTATCTTGGGATACATGGTATCTACCAAATCCAAAGAAAATTTTGGCTACGATTCACATGCTTACATTGAAAACATCAAAGGACATTTAGGTTTTCAATAGCATTGCACAATATTATCAATGTTTCATCAAGGACTTTACTTTCATTATGGCTCCCATTACCAAGCTTTCAAGTGGACAACACAATGCCAAAAAGCTTCCAAAAAAATCAAACAGTGCTATATGGATGCACCGATCTTGATTTCACTACATTGGGACATCGAATGTCATGTTCACACAAACGCTTTTAATTTCGCAATCAAGGTTATGTTGGCACAAAACCTTACCAAAAAATATGGCCAACTAATTACCTATGCATTGCAATTACTTAACAACGTTGAACAAAATTATACAACAACTAAAAGAGAGGCATTCGCAATGGTGTATGCTTTTCATAAGTTTCATAATTATTTGTTGGGTAACAAATTCATTTTTTATGTGGACCATATGGCGTTGTTATACTTGATCCAAAAACCCCAAATTTTAGAAAAAATAACAAGGTAGTTACTTCTCTCTTTGGAGTACGATTTTTCAATTTTTTATAAACCAAGGAAATCTCACTTTGTGGCAAATGCATTATCCTACATGGCCAATCTCACAAAAGAAAGTGGAATACCAAATTAAACAACAAACACTACCTTCTTTCTTTTACAATTGGCATGGATACATGAAATTTTTGAATACCTCACTATCGAAAAAATTTCAACTCACTATAGCTGAAAACAAAGGAAAAAACTAACCTTGATTAGTTTTTAATTTTCCCTTGGTATAGGGCAAATTTTATTGTGAAGGTCAAAACCAAGTTTTAAGGTGTTGCCTTGAAGACTTGGAAATACCCATAGTGCTATAGGAAATGCATGAAAGACTTAGTGGTGGGCATTTCTCATTCAAAATCACAATTCACAAGATCTTAAACACAAAATATTGGTGGCCCACGATGCACAAGGATGTTTTCCAATACTGCCAAACTTGTGACAATTGTCAACGAACAAAGAATTTAATATAAAGTAACATAACAAAACTAGTAACTTCATTACTAGTGGAACCTTACATGAAGTGGGGATTGGATTTTGTTGACCTAATCAAACCCAAAAGCAAGTATGCAAAAAACAAATATGTTTTTGGTAGTAACCAACTATGCCACCAAGTGTGTAGAAGCAAAGGCATTGTGCACCAATACAACAATCGTGATAGCAAAATTCATCTATGAATTCATTCTCATAAGGTTTGGTTCCATTTATTTTAGTAAGTGATTAAGGCACTCACTTTATTAACGATGCCATTGAAATTCTTACAAATCATTTTTTGTTAAAGCATATGACCTTAACCATTTATTATTCATAAGGTAATGGATAGGCATCATCCACTAACAAAGTCATTGGTTCATTGTTTACTAAGTTTGTGAATGAGAATTGCACCGATTGGGATGAACACCTACACACAATTTTGTATGTTTATCGCACAACATTCAAGGTGACCATCAAACACACACCATTTCAGCTAGTTTATGGCCTTTACCCTTTGATGCCAATAGAATACATGTTGCCCATGAAGAATTCACATCTTGACCAAAACTTTTCTCCCTCCTATATTCTAACTAGTTGCATGGTAAAATTAAAGCATTTGGATGAAACCTACTAGGAGGTAGCAAATTAAACAGGTAAAAGGGAATGGAACACAACATTATGGACTCAACGAAATCAGAAAACTAAAACTTTTTGTACAAGGGACATAGTTTTTTGGTTTCCAAAGGGCAAAAAAGAACACGCTAGAAAGTTCAACAAATGATGGTTTGGTTCATATAAATTATAATATTGTCTCCCCATCAATATTATACTACTTATCAACATTAATAAGTTTGAATTAAATCTCATTTTGGTGAACATCAACAAGTTCAAACCTTGTAGATATTTGGAGCAAGTTCCCAAAGGACTGGGAGTTACCATCAAAGGGGGATCAAAGCACAAGGAGGACTTAGAAAACAAGGAGGATTTAGAGCATAAGGAGAACTCACAAAAAGACCTTTGGTATGGTTCTACCAAATTTCAGACAACACAGAAAACCAAAATCAATTGAAAAAATCTGGTTGCTAGAACTACCAAATTAGAAAGCATTTTTAGTCCATTGGATTTCGATAGAGACTAACTAAAAAGTTGGCATTCCACATAGGTTGTGTTTTCATCCAAACCAACAAAACAATGTCAAAAGGACATGAAGAGTTCATCCTTACTTCCACAACGGTTCTTGCAACTGGCGCCAAGTTTAGGCACTAGAACTTCGATACAAAAGGAGGCATTATTCATTCAATTCTTCCTATCTCTTTCTAGTATTGTTATGCTGCAAAAAATTGTATCAATTTCTTGTTGATGAAGATGAAAGGACTCATCAACAAGGAGATGTCATCAACAAGATGAAGAGGAGGGAAAATTTAAGATCAAAACCAGGTGGTAGCCAGCGTACACTGAAAATAGATCATGAGGAGAAAAAAAAACGGTAGTGACCCTTTCCAATAAAGGAAGGATCATTTTTTGAAAAATGGACAAATTTTAGTGATGGATTGTTGGAAGAGATGTTGAGTGGGCTAAGCATGTTGGCATTTTTAGTTTGCTTAATATGTAGTTGAGTCCAATTCGACTATTGGTGAAGGGTTTAGGCCATCACACGTTTCAATCTAGAAATTATCAAATTAGTTGTGTAGGGAGTTCCTGATTTTCATAACTGAAAAGATGATGGCTGAAATGTTCAACCTACCGGAAATTAGTATCACCAAGTTGGTAGCCAAGCGAACCAAATAGAAGGATGAGGAGAAAGAAAGGGAGAAAAAGGCAGCCATCTTCTGAAAAATAGTTTCAACAGGAGCATTTGTCGACTGGGAAGGATGGAATTAGGTTTCCCTTTTTAAAGAAATGTATGTAGCCAAATTATCAGCATTAATCTAGATAATTTGGTTGAAGGGCAACTGATTTACCTATGTGGTGAAAAAATTGATGAACTTTGTAGTCTTGACTGAGCAAAAGGGTCAAGTTCAAAGGCTTGCCATAAGGTATTAGAATAATGTTACAATACATGGTATTACAAAAGAATTGAAAACCTGGGGCATGTTCTTTAGTTCCACACATTGGGACAAAGGGGTGTGAGAGCTTCAAGATGAGATTAAATCAAAGTCACATTCAAGGAAACCTTTTGATCAATTCACGTACACAAGCCAAATAATACAAATTGTGATTAAAGCAAATTGAACCAATTCTTAAACCTTAAACCTAAACCCAAGAGGTCAAAATTTTTGGTGACATTTGAAACCAATCTTTTATATTGATTATATTGCAGGGAAGAGAAGGAAACTAAGCTGCCCAAATACAGAAGTTAGTAATATGCTCTGACTCTGTTAGCATTTCTTATTATAAGTCACAGGCTTCAATTTTACTAATTACATTCATCCATTTACAGAAAGTGGGCAGACAAGTAAAAGACTTCACAACTGCATGCTAAACACTTGGATTTTATCGTCTAAAAGATTTATTCCATGTTGTAGATTTGAACGAATGAACACGTACATCTGGGGTGTTCACTTAATTATGTACTACATAATTTCCATTTGGGGTGGAATAAATAGTTGATTTGAGACTTGGAAAAATCCAAGAGTGCTTATCTTGGAATTTTTTGGGTCATATATTTCATGCATCATAGATTAGGCTGTTTATCACTATTACATGTGTGGGCACCTACCATAACTTTCCTCCAAAACAAAAACATAACAAAAAAACAAAAAGAACAGACTGTGTCTTTGCTCTTCACAAAGGATTCTTTCATTTGTGCCATTCAACAAAAAAACACTAAAGGAAAACTGAATAGCAACGGTGATTTTTCTTCAACAAAGTTCGTCATTTTCCCAGAAATTTGGGAAAGTTTTGGAGAATGTGTTTTTCTAGTGTAAATTCAACTAATTTTGCTAATTTTTAGGTAAAGTTTCACAAAATTGAGTGGGGGAAAAAACCTTGGATAGAATATGCAAGGAATTGATTAACATTTTTAAATTTTTTAACTCAAAAATAATATGCAAAATCACTAAGCAATTTACACAAGGATTTTACAAAACCCAAAATTATGTCAATTGCACATATACTGATGTGGTTGCATAGTTACAAGGCCTACTGTTTTATCTTTCAAATTTATGCTGTTCCATCCAGTCTTTTTTTTTGGCAAAATTCCACCACTTCAGTAAAAGAAGAAAAAAAGTTTTGAGAAAGTCCCAAAGGATTTTATTGGGAAAAATACACCAAATTCGCCAGGTCTTTTAGAATTTGCCAAATTTAGACAATAGTTGTCTTAAAAGGGGGGGAGGGGGGGTTGCAAAAGTTGAGAAACCGTATTTCTCTTCAATGTATCACACTTAGGAAATGGCACTTAACAAGTAACAACCCTTGGGTGAAGAATCATTCAATCACAATTAGTTGACATATGATGCATCTACTTTCTTTGGATGTGTCGGATACCATGGTACATTGGCAGCTTGGACACTAATTATATTATTATTTTAAATGTTGAAAGTTTGAAAAAATAAATAAACTTCCAAAGAAATTTTTTGGTGAAGGAAATTAGACCATCTTTTGAAGGACCAAAATTATTTTGTTTTCCAACATGGAATCTTCAAAATTAATTAATTATTCAACATACATGTGTTGAAGCTGCCCTTGTACTCTATGGAGGTAGACAGGCTGTGAGACCTTTGTACTTAATTGCATGGAATTGGACCCTAGGTCCCCTATGGTTAAAAAGAAGAGTTAGATATCCATGTGAGGGAGTTGGTAAAAAAATTCAAGTGCAAATTTCATAGTCCATGCTCAAGGTTTAGTGTCTGCTCAGAGTGAGCAGAATTTGCATTATAGTGTGTGTGTGTTTTTTTTTCCAATTTTGTGATGGAGCTGAAGTGGCAATCATCAATTTGACAATTTAGCCAAATCTGGATATGAAAACATGTCAGTAGAAAAATTAAGCTTTCTTTTTATTTGTGATTTACTAGTGGAACTTTATGTAGAAAGTGATGATGTTTTTAATTATTTTTTAGAAAATTTGACAATTTAAAAACCTAAGAAAACACTTATACTTTGCCATATTAGAAAATAATTTACCATCCACAGAGAATTTGCCAAGGGGAACAAAAAAGAAAAATCCAAAACTTTGCATATGGTTACAATTTGGGTTGTAGCCTTGCCTTGAATTGGGAACCAATTTGTGTGTGACACCTAGAGATCTTGGAGACCTAGTTATACCTTTTAGTCCCTTTCTTGATTCCAATTCATTTTTGCATTTACATTAATGAATATTGTAATTATTTTTTAAAAAGAATATGCAATGTAGACCTATTGGCGATCATCCATAACAAGATTTAACCAATTTTGCTAAACAAATTATGAAAATAAAAGCATTCAAGCATTGTTTGAGTTTAGGTCTTAAGGTTTGACTACCTCGTGAAACCTAATGTAAAACCAATCTAAATAAGAGTCTCTTTGTCCCATGGTCTATTTTATCAAGAGTCTACTTTGTCATGCAATTATTGTTATTGTTGGGTGGTTACATGTGGGTAAGGCTTGGGTACATGGAAAATTTTGGGCAAATTTTCCACTGCTTGGCAATGAATTTTTTTTGGTAAAAATTGCATATTCTTGTTTATTTTTAGTGTAAATTCGACCAAAAAAAACTCCATGTACCCAACTCAGAACCTAAGGACCTAATTGGACATACACATCTCACTTAGATCGCGTATCAAGCTGCCCTGGATCTCATTCTATGTGCAGATGAAATGTGATCCAAATATGCATTCTACTTAAGGACTAGGTAACTGGTGAGAGGCTACTACTGGTTACTAGATATAATTGAGCTGCAGTAGTAGTGAGATTATGTACAATAACCAGCAGCCTTGAGCCTGTTACCAGACTTAACCTGGTTACCATAAGCAGCCAATGGTCCGTCACATGCAGGATGGGAGTTTTTGGCTGGGAACAATGTTGTATTAGCATGGTCTGCACACATGAGTTATGAGTCATGACTTGTATGCCACCAACCATTGGAATGTTGCCACACCTCCAGAAACCAGTTATAGATGAATGTAAAGAACATTAGTTATGTTTGATATTCAGCTCAAGGACACCGGTTACCAAAAACAACCTCAGCCCTTTCCAGCAACCAGGAGCTTCTTCTTGCCCAGTTACCTCTAGTTCATATTCTCCAGGTATTATTGTGTGGAGATCTTTTCTTGGGTTTTATAAAATTATTTGTCAATAATAATGCTAAAAATAATATTGCTTTAGATCTACTTCTAGAACCTTGTAACATGCTGTGTGGAATGTTTTTGATACTTATTAGGTACACCAGACTATCTCAAACTCTCCCAACCACAATTGGAAGCCAAAAGAAAAGTATAATATCTCTTGATTCAATTGCAGAAACATAATAACTAAAGCAAAATGGGATAGAGGGGTAGATGACCAGCTTGGTAATTATGTTTGTTTAGGGCGGTGCATCCAAGGTTTTTTAAAGAAGCATTTAAATTTTACATAGGATAATGTTTTTAAGGATAGGTACTGAAAGATCAAAAGAAAGAAATTTGGGTAGTATAAGATTGAGGCCTATTACAAATTCCTTCTGGACCAAGTAGCCTAGTAATGGACCAACTAGTAATGAATATAGTAAGCTAAAAGTGTGGCATGAGCAATTGAGCACATATTTTAAGGTAATTCGACAAAGTACATGTGTTTGTGTGAAACTCAATTTTCTTAATGTTTTGATTTTATTTGTCTCTAGTTGAATTTTCAACAGGAAAAAAAAACTCAAAATTCAGTAAATCCTGCACCACAAGTCTAAAAATTATGAAACTACCTTGGCGCACCCATACTTATTGAGGGCTTTCCAAGGATATCAAGGGCGCATACTCAATTTTCTTAATTTTTGACTTCTATTGAATTTCTAGTGGTGAAAATATTTCAAAGTTCAATAACACCTACATTGCAAGTCCAAACATAACAAAATCTCTTCCATGCACCCCTACTCATTGAGGGCTTTCCAGCAATATGAAGAACATAGAGCCATGTGATTTTGGAAATCTGAACATGACAAAACAAAAAAAAAAGTTCTTTAACAATACAAACAACTATTGAATTATTAACCAATTTTAGATTCAATAAGTCAATTATCCATAAACTACCCTTGGACCCTTGTTGATAATCGATCATTTTCTCTATATGAAGACAAAAATGACATTCCAGACTTTCCTTTGATGACATGCAACAAACTTGCAACAACATAAAGAGCTTAATGCATTGAAGAACAAAATCAAATATGAAATTGGTGTGAAGTACATTAAAATTCTCAAAAATCGTAGACAGAATGTTGTTTTTAGGGTTTATGCGGCACCTCTTTGTGTCAATCTCAATGCCTGGGCACCTTTTGCGCCAGCATACATTTCCATGTCACTTTCCCATGCATTAGTGTTTGCTCTTACCTAGCCAACACCCTAAATGCAGCCACAGTAAACCAGCACCCACCAGTGCACCATCAAGGATGGATGATATGTGATCAGGAAACAGTTTTCTGTTGGGTTCCAGTTCCCTTGTTAACCACGGTGGTTAGCTCAGCTGCTTTATTTAATACTTATCAACTAGGTAAGTAGTAAAAACAGCCCCTACTTACTATGTATAAACTATCTACTTACCTAGTAGGCCCCTATTTTGTTATTTACCTGTGTATATGTTAGACTTACTTCTTATAGAATGGGTTACCAAGATGAAACCTGGTAGTAACTTAGTTGAGGATCATCCACAACTGAGTCATAATGGGCATCCAGTGGATGGTGCATTGGTGGGTGCTGGTTCGCAGTGGCCCCTAAATGTTAGCATCCTCTTTAGGCACAGGTCCACACTGCCTGAGCCCTCTTTCATTGCAACCTTTCAACGCCAGGGTGAGCCCCATTGGGTTCACCCCAAGCTTGGCCCCCATGTCACTTCAGTGTGCCTGATCAAATGGTGATGACACTGCCTCGCCCAGTGAGGCATGTCACTTACCCTCAGTAAAATTTCTGCCTCAATGTAGGATGACACCTTGTATGTAAGGTTCCTCTGCTCCTCTCAAATGAAATCACAACCATACATTTCTAAAGAAAAATCATCCTCCCAATTCTTGACACCAGGTAACGACCTGAAATGGGGCTGTTGTGGGAATTCTGGTCTAGCACCACCTCATGGAGGGCCCTCATTCCCTGAACACCCCCATTGCTTGACAGCCTGTAAAGTCTAAATATTTCTGGATCACTTCTGTCTTCAGATCTTTGCCAATATGGATCTCATTGTTGATCCAGCACACCTCAAAGAAATCCATGGTGGATTGAAGTTACTATCCATGTCAATGAGGCCACTAGGAAGGGTTTATGTTATGTTAGGGCGCAAGGATGGTGGTCGGTAGGAGGATATGGTGTTTAAGGGCATGGTGATGAGGGTGGTAAGCAAGAAGGGGTTGTGTTCATTGAGTGCATGGCAATGAAGGTGGAAGGTAGGAAGGAGTTATTTTTGTTTGGGGGTGGTAGCTGCCCAGGAACACTATAACCTGCCTGTCCTTCTTCAACATAAGAACCTGCCTGACATAATCTGAGTCTGTCAACCCTGGAGGCCACCTTGTGGATTTCTAATGCACCTGCAAAATACCCAGAAAATAAAACTAAAAAAAGTCAGGTTTTTATGCTTGCCACAGTCAATGTTGGCTGCAGACCCAACTTTGAAACTTTGATTGACCTCTAGGTTGAGCAGGGTTTTTTCCCCTAAACATGCTAAAATTCACCAAAATTTCCAACCCATGTTTTCCAATCCGCCCCCCCGCCCCCGCCCAAGTTACAAGTTTGGCCTATGGATCAGATAAATTGGTAAGAGTGAGGAGTACAATGTGTCATTTGTAAACAGCGTAAGTTTTTACTACAAGTTGTTGCACTCTGAGAGTTCAACAATCAATCGATCAAAAAAGCCACCCATGTGTAAGTTTGTTTTCATATAAGTGGGCCATTCATGCACATATCTTTCTTTGATCATTGGCATGAGAATCACATCTATGAAATTGGGTGAAATAAATAATACTACAACTTACTTCTTATGCATTTGAATTATAAGGCCATCAACACAGGCTTTCAAAATACCTAGTGATCATTTCCACTCAATGTTTGTTTTGTTTTAAGTAGATAGGATAGGTAGGAAAATAGGTGTTTAGTAAGTAAGGATATGTAAATAGATGTCAGTACATAGCTCAGGGGTAGTGGATTGTTAACTTGTTAGTAGGTAGATAATAAAGATTAGCAACTAAGCTAAATATAGAAACAGGAACCCAATGAAAAAGTCTCCTGTCCATCCATCATCCATCCATCCCTCATGGTGCACTGATAGAGTTGTTGGTTCACTTTGGCCAGGCTTTGAATGATCTTGATAAAGAGTCTCCAAAATATGTTTTAGAGGAACACTGACTAATGCCACCTCCAGATAAAACAGCAAATTATCATCATTTTAGGGTGATAATTTTAAGGGCTTTATAAGATTTTATGGGAATAATTTTAGAGGGTTTTTCATTAAAACTTTGAGCAGGATAGGCTGATGATGACTGGGAATTGGACTGCAAAGAGAATAATCGGATTTGGATTCTTTTGATGTCTTTGTTTGTGAGTTGGATGGCAAGTAAGCTGCCTGGGACCCAACTACTGACCATCTTTGCATGAGTGCAATGGCCCCCAAAGTAGTACTAATACTCAACATTCCAGACCATCTAGTTAGTTGTTCACACTCCGGTTGGGGTTGGTTCAAATTATAGAAGAGTTGGGTGTTGGCCCATGGGTTGGGTGTACATGCAATCTTCGGACGAGCACAACAATAATCAGTTCGATGCCTACAATGACAAGATACCAAGAATCATTTGTGTTGTTGTAGAAGGCATATAGTTGACTGCACTCTTCATTGAGGTGTGTGGGGGAGGGGTGAGGGTTGGACAGAAGGGAGGAACTCAATTTGCATCTGTATTATTTGCTTCAGCTTTTGTGAACCATATTCATCATTCCAAGGGGGATGCTTCTTTTTTTCCCCTCTTTGAAAATGCCAATTTGGGTTCTGTACATTGTAAGAAGGTTTCACCTGGGGACATCATTTTCAACAGTTACACCCAAAAAAAAAAGAAGGCGAACAAAACCCACGTTTACTTAACTGAACAAGAACTTTATTAACAAACACAAAAAATCCTCAAAATTTTCACAAACAGAATCTGATTTTCCAACACCAACAATCTGCACATAAAGCCAGTTGTCATTGATTATTCTTGCACTTCCCTCAGCAGATTACAAAACAGAATGGTTTGAGTTATTTGTGGATTACAATCTTATAGTAGTCCATTTGAGAAGATTCTGTACATCAACAGCTCAGGTGTCAGAATTGAGATCCAATGTTTCAGAATAATCCACATCACCCGGATTACATACTGGAATAGGGTGAAGCCCAGCCCATTCCAGAAGGCAAGAAAAGGGTATTAATATTGTTGTCTTACCTTTTGTATTACCCTCTGGAATAGGTTGGAACTGGCCTATTCCAGAGGGGAAGTCAAGGGTGTCAATATTCTTGTCGTACCCTTTGTCCTACCCTCTGAAATGGGCTGGAAATGGCCCATTCCAGAGATTAATACAAATGGTATCAAGCCCCCCTTCCCCACCGGAATGGGCCCTGTCCAAGGCACATATATCTGGGTAGGAACTAACATGGGTTTCACCATGTTAGAGGGGTGGGTCGGGGGACATGCTAAATACCCGCCCCCCCCCCCCCCACAAAAAAAAGAAACCCTTGCGCACGAACAGCGCGATTCTCCGCATGGCTGCACTGTCAGGACAATAAAAGGTGCCAGACAGAGCTTGAGGGGGTGGGTATTTAGCGTCTCACACAGAGGAGGGGAAAAAAGTGAAGACCATTGCAAAGAAAGCCAAATACAAAAGGCAAGTGTGGAAGGCCATTGTTTGGGTTTTGCCTAAATGAGGAACTGATAAATCTTGGACCCACAGCTGATTGAGTTAGGAAGCAACAATATCAATGAGGTAATCAATTTGGGAGCAATGCAAGTGCAGACACACTAGCAAAAGGGTGGGACCAAAATGGGGTGGGGGGTGAGGGGGGGGCTATAATTGCCAATCAGAAGAGGTAGGGGGGCTAGGGGGAGCTGTGGCATGTGTTCATTGTGAGGGAGATTTGGCTTGTAGCAGGTATGTTATTTATGTACTAGTAGTAGGTACCCTACACAATTGTGACTGTGATTGTGCTTTATTTTTTGGGGGGTTGTGAGGGTGGTATATGGAACACTAGTTCGTAGTGTTTTGTTGGCAGCAGCAGAAGACAAGAAAACAAATACCCACCTGTCTGATTGTGAGGCATAGTGGGAGAGGGGAGAAATGGGGGTGCCGCGGGGGGGGGTGCAGGCCAGAGTCTCGCCTTTTTCCTGGTGACTGCAGCTACTGCATCATTCACACTGATTGGATGCTCTTGCACCCCCATTATTGATGGAAAGAAAAAGCCTTGGAAGCCTTGCCAGAATTATTTGGGCTGTCACAACTCCAATAGGACGAGGGGAAGTAAAGTGGAACTAAGTGAATGAAAGAAAAAAGCACTGAATGAAGTCACCCACTTCACTTAGCTGTCTTTCTTGGCTTTCTTTCATTTACCACCCTCCCTTACCTTTTTGCGCCCCCCCACCGCCCCCCCCTCCCCCCAGCTTTGCCATGAAGCAAAGAAGGCTACTTACTTTCTTCTTCTACTTACTAGGTAATGGGTATGTGTGTGTATCTAAGAACTAGAACACCTCAATACACCCCCAATAATGGGACTGTTCTAAGCCTCCTAAAACTGCTCGTTATCCAACAGTGCAAAAAGCTAGGCACTAAATTTCATGGTGAAGGGCTCTTGTCAGCGCTGCTGCCCTTTGAAAGTGAAAGGGTCTGACCAAGACTCAGTCACAAAGAAATTTCATCAGGTGGAAGGAGATAAACGTGATCTCATACACCCAATGCAGGATGGATGATAAGTATGTGAACAGGAAAATTTCATTGGATTCATGTCTAACCCACTGCTAACCACAGTGATTAGCCATGTACTAACCATCCACATGTATCTACCTACCTACTAAGATCCAACCAAGTGCCTTTACCTACTTACTAGCCTACATAATAATAACCACATACATTCCCTACCTATTACACTTACCCACATATATAGGTCGAACTTACCTAAATAGTGCGCGAGGTGAGGAGGAGGAGGGTTTACCCGATAGGTTACCAAGGTCCGGTTACCAAGGTGGAACCTTGGTAACTCAGTTGTGGTGAATCAATAACTGAGTCAGAATGGGTTTTCAATGGTGCACTCAGACTGGTGGGTGCTAGGTCACATAGTTCCTTTTTTTCACATGGATACTTTAGAATTATTTATATACTGTAGGTAGTAACCGAGCAGGTCTGGCACTAAATAATAATGACGAACAAAAATTCAAGACTTTTACGAAATTATTAAGGTGTACTTAACAAGTAAAAAGTACACCTTAATAATTTCTTAATGGTGATGCTGAAATCTTAGGAGAAAATGTAACAAATATTCGGCATCAAAGTGCCAAACTTACTAGGTGTCTGTGGGGGTGTGTGTGTACAATTATTTTTAAAAGGAAACTTATTATTCAAAGGAGTGCCTGATTCCAGGAAACTTGTAATAGAGCACACCCACGCCTACTTTGGTTTTAAAAAGCTTCAACCGACGCATAATTTATCTATGAGAGCTTGAATCCAGGAACTTGTAATAGTAGATTCAAGTTTAATTTGGTTTTAAAGGCTCAACCCATAAGTTGGGTGCTTATCCAAGAGTGCCTGAATCCATGAGCTTGTAATAGCAGATTCAAGTCTGGTCTGGTTTTAAAACCTCAACCATCTCATCTATTTATATACACATATTTTATGTATATGTATATAACCATTTATTTATTTATTTATACCTATGTTAACTTTTATGGGATCTATTGAAAGAAACATTTGGGGATTCCTAAAAAGAAACAAGAATTTGTATTTTTACAATTGGTGCTTAGGGAAAAATCATTGAGTTATTTTTTCTTTTCGTCACCTTGGCTATTAGAACAAAATATGGTTTTCCCTAAGATATATGGGGCAAACACTAAATAGTAGCAACAAGTTAAATGCAGCATTAGGTTCGACACATTTGCAATACAATGCCCAACATGAAAAAAAAAATCAAAATTGTTTATTATACCCGTACAATGATTAATGATGTAAGTATTTTTCTTACACAACAATTTCAAAGAAAAAAATGAGATGCAATCTTTTTAAAAAATTCTTCAATGCAAAGGTCTAGGGATAGATCTTTTTCCCAATTGCTTTTGCAAACAATTGAAATGGATGAAAAAATACATTAAATATTTTTTTTAAATTAATTGCCCTTAAGAAGCAATTTCCTCGAGAAAAATAAAACTAAATTTCAATCCCAAGCAAGTTGCCTTAAGGAACAATGTAAGTTCCATATGGAGCAAAATGAAATTCTTCAAGAATAAATGAAATGCCCTTGGGAAAAAATTGCACAAGGAATAAGAAAAGTTTTCTAAATAATAATGCCTTTCTTTGGGCAAAGGCCCAAGTTCCCCGAGGAGAAGGGCACCTCCCCCAAGGAACAATGAACTTTTCCTATGGAAAAGCCCAAGTTCCTTTAGAAAACATATTTTTTGAATTTTTTTGCATTTAAAATTATTTCATGTTGGTTTTTATATAGGCTTGTGACCTATCGTTAAAAAGGTTTCAAGAAAAACTACAACTTTATGCCTAGAAGCACTTCAATCAAAATTCATCTGAAAATGTTACAATCACACAAAAATTCAAACACATTTTTTTTCCTTAAAGAACATGATTGTTCCCTCGAGCAACTTAAGCCCATGTTCCCCTGGGCACATGGTTATTCCCTGAGCAATTTGAGTTGGACATGATTATTCCTTAAAGAAAAAAAGGTTTAAGTTGTTTTTCAAGGCAACTTAGGTTTTTTTCCCTCGGACATAATTGTTTCCCAAGGAAAAAAAGGTTTAAATTACTCCGTAGGGTAGCTTAAACTTGTTCTCACCATGGACATGATTGTTCCCTTGGAAAAAGCTAAAATTATTCAAGGAAACATTGTCTCATGAAAAAAAAGGGTCGTAAGTTATGCCATGAAAGCAACCATGTTCCTTGAGAACAAATGTGTCCAAAACTTTGTGTGATCTTAATTTTTCCATATGAATTTTAATTGAAGTGCTTCCAACTACAAAGTTGTAGCTCTCATGCACACCTTATTAATGACAGGTCACAAACATATACAAAATCAAACATGAGATGGTTCCGAATGCAAAAAAATTTGGAACATATGTTTCCCTGAAAAAAAAAT
>Ga0116228_10001753_pt1 | contig 18193 bp, 12 predicted proteins | sample S1TSphfallax_2_FD_89694 | JGI IMG/M metagenome (GOLD analysis project Ga0116228, IMG submission 89694) | Host-associated microbial communities from peat moss isolated from Minnesota, USA - S1T2_Fc - Sphagnum fallax MG | ecosystem: Host-associated > Plants > Peat moss > Unclassified | place... | reverse complement strand
TCTAAAAGCTTTTATGATAATCCAAAATACTATGTTTCCCTTGTGATCTTTCAAATATACAAAAATGCAATTTTAAAGAGTGTCCATTCACTTGGATGGTTTTTTAAATTATTTTTTACCCTTTTACATTTCTTTCTATGTCAAAGTGATTGGAAGGATTTTTGGATTTAGGATTTCAAGAAGCACACAAACAAAAAAATTTAGTTCCAAATCTTTTTTAACTAATTTTTAAAATTAATATCGGGTATTGAAATTGGATGCCCAAAAAAATATAAACAAATATAGGGTGGTTAAAATATGTGGATATTAGAATATTAAATAATAATAAGGTTGGGGGGAATATAAATCCAAAATTAAATCCCCCCCCCCCTATCCAAAAAAAGTTGTTTGGCACACATAGGTCACAAAAATAACATTAAATGTCCCCTTGGGAAGGATTTTCATCCAAGATTGTTTTTTTTATATACAAAAAAATGAACTTGGAATCTACCTAATTTCATGAGGGAATTATAATTCCAAGTGGTATCATGAACCTTATGTTTTCACTTGGTCATCAACTCATATAAAAACATTTAAACATTGCGACATATGCTTTAAAACTTGACTAGATTGAACTTTGACCTATTGTTATTGCCTTTGCTTGTTTTGTCCTGTAAACTCAATGGGTTCAAGCATAATAAATTGGGGATAATTTATTTTATTTTTGGAAATATTCATAAATTAAACCTTAAGATATTGAACTTATGAATATTATGTATTTCAATGTTCAATAGGAGGAAGTTTTTTTTATTTCATTGCACAATTGAAAGACCACATGTTTTAATATGTATTTAAATAAAAATTTAATCATGCAAATATTTAATTAAAAAATAATCCAACCTCAACAAAATAGGGTTTCATGTATATGAAAGTAGGGCTTTAATTAAGTTTTGGATGCTTCAAATTGATGGAACCTTAGAATGTACTAATATATTTTCAATTTTTTTCATATCAATATATACTCACGATCTATCAAAGTTTCAATGTACATTAGTAAACTAAGGATCTTGTACATTGTGTATTTTATCATGATTTCACTCAAACACAATATGAAACTTACATTGTAATAAGAAAAACACATCACAATAAGTTGTCAATTTTTTAACTTTGTAGTTCATAATAAAAAAGTTCAACTATGAAAATTGAATGTTAAACACAATATTTGCAACCCAACTTATCCACAAGCTTGAGTAGGATGTGAACACAATAATGCATGCTCCAATCACCACATAATTGCTTGAGACTTGGAATTCTAAACAATTGCACAATCAAAATCAAAAGCCTTGAGGATTCCATGTAGCCCCACCTTCTTCATAGCTTTTGGACAACAATCACAATAATCAAACATTCAACAAGCAACATAGGAAAGTTTCTTAACCATAACTATTAATGCCATAAGTAGAAAATCATGACATGAGTTGATGGATGTGCTATTCCCAACCATGTTTGCATCCTCTCTAATATATCAATCCATAAGAAGCAACTCCTCCAAAATACAACACTTCTAGCATATGTACACCACGAACGAAACATCACTCTCACATATATTAAATAATTTAGCAAATATTGAAAATCAATATAAAAGGAATTCAATTCATATGAATCATGAATTGATTAGTGTTCATTTGTCTTTACAAAACACTTTCCAAGATAAACATTACCACATACTTGGTTATGTCATTCTACTCATGCCTTGTAGACCACACACATTCATTTGATGTATGTGTGAATCATTTAATCAAGGCTTTAACCATCATGTAATTAAGATGTCCCTTTTTGACATCAAAGCAACCACCAATGTGCAATTTTGAATCATAAGTTATTCAACAAACATGTATTTTTGTTTAAATAGGTTTAAGGCATACATCACAAAAATTTAGCATGCGACGAATTAATAATGAAAATTATGCAAAGTTCGTTCGTTCATAAGTTCGTACATTTGACACATGACTACTGTATTGAAAACACATTTGACACATGGTATATGTTTACAAATGAAGTATGAACCTATTAATGAATGAATGCCACACAAATTTTGCATCTTCCAATAAATCCATGTGTTAAATGTGCTTTCAATGCACAAATCAATGCATGAGACATACAAATTATGAATGAACTAATAATACACGATTTCCATTTCTAAATCATGAGATGTTAAGTTTGTGATGTATTTATAAAATTATATTTGAATTGACCATGACCAAATTCAAAACAAAAATAAGCATAGTCTAATAGTTTTTGATTCAAGAAACAACACCTATATAAATTCTTCATTCAAGCATCTATGCCCTTAAGTTATTTACATACTAAAATTGGACTAGGGATATTGAAACATCCATTCTAACACCTTTTACTACATCAAATTGATTAATAAATGTCTAGGACGACACTTTTTGATTGGGAAATTACATGATTAAAAATATAGGCTCCTATATCTTAGTTGTTGGGTAATTTACATAATAATCCAATTAATTCTACAAAAGGATCATGTTTAATATCAAAACCAAGACATAGTTAATATAAAATATGTAGTAATCCTAAACATTAGATTAAAAAATTAAGAATAATGTAACACATGTACAAGGGACTTAAAGTTTTGAATCTAATTGTCCTTTTTTGCAAAAAGGGGTGGGGAGTTATATGAAAAGGTTGGGGAAGGTTCCTAGATGAGTTATTGAATCTTGTATAAGATTCATCTTCAATAATGACATTAGGTCATCACTATGATTATATTTATGCTCAATGGTTGTTTGCATTATATATGAACATGTGGAGAGATTGAGAATCTCTCATCACTACTCAAAGCTTGAATTAAAACTAAAAATCCAAACAAATGTATGATACAAAAATTCATTTGTAAATGATAAATTTGAATTAAAAATAGGGTGGATTAAATAAGTGAATATTAAAATATTAGGTAATAATAAGATGAGAAAGTTCAAAGCTTCCAAGAATGAAGAATCCATTGGCTGTCAAAGTGGGAAGACCAATGTCTAAAGGACATAACAAAGAAACATCAAACATTAATGTCATCACATCTACAAGGTCATCGAGGTTGATTTGTAGGTTCTTTTGTGTCAATAGTTCATAGTTTGTAATTGTCATTACACTTTGATGCAACAAACAAATGAAAACAATGATAACACCAAAACTAGTTGGCAAACCTCTCCTTGCACATTCATATTCAAAACTTGAAAGGTGATAACAATGACAAATCAAACAAGATCTTGTTGTTGAATAGAATCCAACTCTTTTCATTGGTGAAATGAATTGCCTTCTAAACCCGAACACATGTAAACATGGCCTTTTGATTTGAAGAGATACCCCAATGCTCCCCCCCCCCCAAATATAATCAAGGAAATGATATATGTTTACACATAAGTTTTTATGTGATGCTCTGAAAAGTTGGTATGTACATATTTGAAGTGATATTTGCACTTGTTCACACTTCACACCTAGCCCCAATGTTAATATTAGTTTATTTGGGCCATGCCTTTAGCAGGCAACGATCACTTGGGTCTACAACACCTTGATGCTAGAAGTAGCTTGGACCTTGCGGTCAGAAATACTAGCACAACTATAACAAGTACTTAGTAATCTAGAACTCACTTAATAGGCTAAACATTAAAGCTCTAGAAGTGGGTAAGAGAAGCTACATGATTTGATAGTTTATTTGTTTCAAAGATATATTACAATTAATTTGGTAGGTATTTCAATTTATTTCCTTATAGCACAATTTTTGGTTTGGCTAACAACTTTATTTAGTTTTGCAATTGTAGAGTTATTTTAGGTAAATAAGTTGTTATACATACTATAAACTAACATGATCTTAAGTATAATTATAATTAAAGATTAGATTAAAATAATGCAAGTATCATGACATGTATATAACCTCATGTATTTTACCCCTTTTATGTCCCTCCTTCTTTGGGCTTCTGTGGATCTGACTAAATGAGTAGTTGTTCAAATCCAAACTCAAATGGGATGTCCATGATTTATTGTTGCACCCTGGTAAGACATATATTGAACTGTTCACCTTATTAATGAACAGAACACATCAAGCATCCAAATAGCTGAAATCAAAGAAGAAAACCAAAAGATAATTGCTGCATGTCATCACATTTGCAGCAAATTTTTTCTCATGCAAAATGCAGCACTTGGCAATAAAAAGTACTGCATAAGAGGCCACAAAGAAATGGGTCTGGAAGAGTTTTACCATGAAGAGAGTAATACCTTGTATGACTCAGAACACCAGGATCAACAAGAATACAAGAAAGTCACAAACAAGGGTGTGCCACTATGTTCCAAAGCTGATTCACAAATCTTTCTAAGGTTGAATCCATCATGTGGACTGACCCCTGGAATTGTCATTTGCAGATCCAGTTGTTCCTGTTTATACATCAAATCTGACACAAAGGGTCCTGATATCCTATAATGTGTTTACAAGTATACCGGTGCCTTGAAGATTCATGTGATCAGGTCCCTGGACTTACCCATTGCAGATACCAAGAGTAAATTTGCAAGCATAAATCAGATTCATGTTTTGCTCAATCAGATATGGTGTGAATTGCAGACGTGAACTTGGGGCAGGATTCTGTCTGTTGCAGATTGTGCATCCTCAAAAGTGTTGTGATGCCAGGAAGGCACTAGAGGCCTGTATTGGTCAACTGTAAGAAAATCAGAGTGAGTCATGTCAACCAAATGAATTTGATGCTTGCAATAATTTGTTAGTAACAAAATGTTTGTATGTCGAATCCAAACAGAATCAGAAAGCAAGAGTTGAGTTGGGTTTCTCTTCACTTCACAATGAGGAGCCTCAAAAACAAAAACTAGTTAACTGCTTTGTCAATGAAGATGTAAGATCAAGAATTGGGTAGAAGAGAGAGAAGAATCAAACTTGACAGGAATTCATAACAATGGCAGTGGATGGTGGAGCTCAACAATAAGGAGTACTACCATTTGGATGAAATTCTGGCAAGTCTTAACCTAGTTTTGCATGCACAAGTTGTAAAATATTTCTATCCCATAGTGAAAAATTCAAGCCTTCTTGATAGATGTTTTCAATTCTAAAACAAATACTGGATGAGTCCAACAAAGCTCTTGACAGAAACATTTGCATACCAGTGGATTGAGGGTGGCAGCTAGAGATGGGTATGAGGCCAGGTGCCCTCAATATAATTCCTCCTCACTTTCTAACAGATGAAAACCAATCACTTCTTGAAGCTTGTGCGACATACTTGATGAATGCCTATTCTTTCTCAAGAAATTCTTATTTAGCACATGAAAATCAAAGTTGTTTCCTACTCCTCACATCATAAGAGATCACAAGCAAGCAAAAGGATGGAACATTTTTGTCTTTCAAGTGGGTAGTAGAGAGAGAGAACAAATTGAAAGATCCATTTTTGTGTCAGTGTACTTTGAGGCAGATGATAGCACACACTTCAGCTGAAGAGACACAAGAACAAGAAAGGGCACACATTGCATTAGCTGAGAAACAAGCGAAGGAGTTTCAAGATAGGAGACATAGAAGAGATGATTTGCTGCATGTTCCTCTCACACTGGTCACCACTCCATGTTGTTTAAACATCAGCATGTGTTTAGTTTGACTGCAGCAAAAAGATCTGCAGCAGCAGAGATCTCTTGTTGTATACTCAGTCATTAGATGTTAAAAGAGAGAAGAAAAAACCAGCATCATCAACTGTGACCTTAACTAGCCTTCAAACAAGTGCTTAGGGTTTCAATGCAAGACTCCAAACAGAAAGCATGGTACTCACATTGATTTGTAAGCCTTCCCTCCTATCAAGCTTACCATCAGCGTTTTATACTTCTCATATATATGCATCTTTCCGTGTCTTAGGAGTTAGAGTTGGAGCACCATCTTCTCACTGTGTGCTGTACTTCTTGCATCACCCAGAAGCAAATTATAAATTTGGAATTCATATCAATTCTCTTCAGCCAGCAATTTGCAAGGTGTTGTGTATAAGGCTGACAAATTCTTGCTACTTTGTAATTCTTGTCCAGATCTGCACTAACAATCAGTTGAAAAGGCACACTGCTTGTTTTGACTATAAAGTACCTTGCTTGCGTTTGAACACATGGATGTACTGTTCAACACTTAGACAAAGATGCAACATTTCAGATGCTGCTACCTGCTGAAGATGCAGACTTTCCCCCCATGTGTCCAAACTATTTTGGCAGACACATACAACATTCAATTGAGACTTAGCTCCAGACTTGGTATGATAAAGATGACTTCAACAACCATGAGCAGATGTTCATCTCCAAGATTCTGAAAAACGCCTTATACACCTGTAAAAGACACAGCCCATAAGAAATCTCTGCAATAGGGATCAACAAGCTTTGCTTTCTGGGAATTAAAATTGTTGAGAATCTGGTAGTTCAGATGAAATTTTCAAATAAGATGATTCTGTGAGCAGCAACCCCACCTTGTAGCAAAAAAATCTCTTATAACTACATCATATACTACTTACAAGATGTAGAGTTGTAGATATCATCCAACAAAAATCCCATCAAATCTAAGCTCAAAAGTCTGAACTCTCACTGCAGAGTGAAGATTGTAATAATCCTGAAGTGTCTGAAGTCAGGCAGGTGCATGCTGCCTGAAGTGCATCTGGGGCAACATCCTTCAGTCTGTCAGCAAGCATGATTCATGGATAACATCCAGGCGCAAAAAAAACCAACAGGATGCTACAGATCTCCTTCAAAATAGCCAAGCTTATGGCACCCTCCATGATCTACATTGAAGACATTGATCAAGTTTTGCACCTGCAAATTTTGTACATGCGGTTCTTTTGAATTGTGGTTTCATATGCCATCACAAACAGATAACAAAATTAGCAGCTGAACTCAGTTTTAGGGATAGATCATTGCCAGAAGCGATCACATCAAATCATGAATGTAATGTGTTCACAAAGTCTCCATTGATGGAAATACAGAACATCAAATGTGTATCTCTTGAATCTTCTACCCATCCCATGTGCTGGTCTAAAGGATTGAAAGAACAATGAACATCTTCTTTTGCTGGAGGAAGGTGTTTGTGACAGACAAAAAGAAGAAATCTTCTGGGTTGAAGCATAAACCAAACAGCATCAAGAAGGGATTGACTCAGGAGCTGAAAGCCATCAATCTAGGTAAATGAGTAATCTTTGTGGGCACCACCAGCAATCCTCAGGTGCAGTGTGCTATTTGATGTTTGCATTTCCTTCATAGCACCATCCGCGTTCTTTCTGCAATTCTTTTGAGAGCAAATGTGATGGTCTGGGAAACAAGAAGTCTGAAGTAACAAAGTAGGGTAAGACTTCTTTTGATGAATGTTGGTCCAATTTCCATCACTGCTGATCTTGTCCCTACATCCCATGAAAGAAGCATACTTGAAATGTTTACAGGTAACAAGGGTGAAATTGAAGGTCAAAACAGTTGTGTATCATCCCTACAAATTCAATCCCATTGATCCTGCACTTCACCTCATTGCCAAGGTACACAAATCCCTTTGATTGATAAGGTCTTGCTGCCTGCTTTGAAAAGGTAACCTACTTGCAAAAATACATGGTCCACTCATAAACATGGCTTTAAAACTAAGATGGTGTGAATGAACAAATGCAGGCCATCCTGAATCAGCATCTTATACAGTGCCTCGCTCACAACCAATGACTAATTACAAAGCATTCCTACACAGAATCAATAAAACTCCTAACGATGGCCATGGGACACCCTTGTCCTGCCCGGCTCTCTAGACTCACGTGTGCTATTCCACTGCGGTGGAGATGGCCAGCTTGCACAGCTACTATCATTCCCAGAGTGGGCTTCCCAACCCTCTCCTCCTCTCTGGTTTTCACTGGAAAGGTGTCTGCTGTGGGCTCTTGAATTGTATGTGTGCTCACCTTCCCAACAATGGCCACCTTGGTTTTGAGTTGCAAAGCTTGGTCTCAACTCATGCCTATGGTGATTTCTGCCTCCAAAATATGTTCCAGGTCTTGAGTCATACGTGTAATGATTTGTCTTGAAACCACTAGGGCCTTGTTCAGATTCATTTGCCCAGCCATGTTTGGGTACAAATCTTGCAGTGGCAAAATTTGCCCATCCATCAACCTGGTCTTCAACAGTGGGGGCTCCCCAACTAGTTCCATCTCCCCTATTTTCCATGGTGAAGTTTGAACCATCTTGCACTTGCTCTTCAGTGCTACAGCCCCCCCAACTACCTCCACTTGCCTTGTTTTCCATGCTGAAATTATCCCATCCATGTCGTATCTCATCTGCACTGCTGGTGACCTCCCAACTACCTCCACCTGCTCTATTTTCCACTTTGAAGTCTGCCCAACTGTCCTGTTCTTGGTCCTGTTCTTCAACAGACGGGTGCCCCCAAATTACACCTCCATCTGCGTGATCTTTGTTGGCAGGGATCCTCCAACTCTCTCTACCTCTGTTACTGTGTTGCCGAGAGGGTGCATGTTTGACATTGGCATTTTGCTCATACTGTCCCCTGTAATGTTCATACCTCCTTTCACCAGTAATTTCCCTCTGACACCTCCATTCAACCGAAGTGTTGTGTGTACCATTCCAGTATGGTGGGGAGGGCCGATTCCAATGGCCACTACCATGCTCAAAATAGTGTCCCCAACTCCTGCCTCTTCCATGCCAGTTGCTTCTGCCTCGAGGTGCATCCCAGTCTCTCCTTTTGTCCATCTGATGGCCTCCCCTAGCCTCAACAGACCTCCTGCGCTGATAAAACTCCCCATCACGTTGGTGAACCCTATCCAACCTTACAAGGCGGCCTTCCCTATCAACCAGAGATTCACCTCCAGGCAGTGGAGGTACAAACGAAGCATCTGATTCTCTGTGGCCTTCCATGTGTTCACATCCCCCAGTCTTTCCAGATCTCTTACAGTGGATGGACTCACCATGTTGGTAGTCTCTATCCCATCTGACCTGGCTTCCTTCCCTATCAATCTGAGATCCACCTTGAGATGATAGAGATACATCATACTGCTCCTCAAAACGATCCCAGCCATCATTTTCAGCCTCTCTATCCCACTCACTATTTGGTTGTCCACCCCAGTTCTTATCATCTACTGTCCTTGGACTGTAACCCCATTGTTCACCAGAATGGCCATCAGCCACTCTGTCCCACTCACCCTTGGGTTGATTTTCTTGAGGTGGTAGAGGCACATTCAGTGCAGAACACTGCTTGTTAAAATGATCCCAGCCAGCACTTTCCACCTCCCTGTCCCATTCCCTCTTGGGTTGTTCACCCCACCTCTCATCATCTACTGTCGTTGCACTGTGATCCCGCTGTTCACCAGAATAGCCATCAGCCACTCTGTCCCACTCACCATTGGGTTGTTCTTCTCGAGGTTGTAGGGGCACATTCAGTGCTGCATACTGCTTGTTAAAATGATCCCAACCAGCACTTTCCACCTCTCTGTCCAACACACTCTTGGGTTGTTCACCCCACCTCTCATCAGCTACTGTCCTTGGACTGTAACCCCACTTTTCACCAGAGTAGCTGTTGGCCCCTCTGTCCCGCTCATTCTTGGGTTGTTTACCCCACTTCCCATCATCTACCGTCCTTGGACTGTGACTCCACCGCTCACCAGAATAGCAGTCAGCCACCCCGTCCCACTTCCGATTGTTTACTGTCCTTCGACTGTGACCCCACTGTTCACCAGAATGGCTGTCATCCTCTCTGTCCCACCCATGCTTCAGTCGTTTACCCAATCTCTCCTCAGCTACTGGTCTTGGACTATAACTCCACTTTTCATCAGGATAGATTTCTTCAAGTTGACATACAGGACTAGAGCGCCTACTCTTTTTAGAGCTCTCATGGGCAATAATATCATCCCCCACTAGTGTTGAATTGGAAGCCACATTTGCTTCTCTGTTAACTGACTCTGGCTGACCTGCACCAATTAGACCACTGTAAACCTGCCAGAGTGGGCTTGCTGCTGTGATGCTTGGCTCACCTATGGGATTCTTCTCCACATATGCCTGCACATCCTCTGCATCTCGAAGTCCCTCCAAATATTGCCGCAGTGCCCCACCTATACAACCAGCCTCACTCCTAAGATTCAGATCACTGCTAATTCCTCCTTGAAAGCAAACCATAAATCAATTGTCAAAGTTTTTCAGCCTGTCCTTCACTAATATGAAATCCCTGCAAGGCCCAAACTAAGATAAATATGGTGCGATGCCATGAAATTTCAGCATCCTTAACCAAGACCATAGGAAAGATGCAACACAGCCTGACAGCAAGTTTTCAGCATGACCTCATACCTAAAAAGTTGTCATCAGATTCATGTCCTGTATATGTCTGAGGAAAAATGGCTGTACTTGGCTGCACAGGTACAGGTCTACAGCAGTCAATTGATGACTGTTGAAAATCAGTAGAAAGACAAGAAGACATCATCTACCTTGCCCAAAAAACCTGTCTATGTTGAAATCTGAATGTCAGCTAAGCAACAAGACCTTAATTGTAAGGAACATAAATTGTAAGCAGAAGTTCCTAAATGTTTCAGACCTTACAAAATACAGCAAACAATGATATGGTACTCACAGGATTTTTTAGGGCTTTGTATGGGGAATCGTCTACAAGGAGGCAGTTTGAGGGTCCATATTCTCCAGGCTTGAAAGTTGCCCATAACTTTGACAACTCTTTCAGAAACACAGGTTTATGCTTTTTGTCAGGATGCTTGACCCCAGTCAATGTGCAGTGTGTTTGATGCTGCAGAGTCACCAACAGCAGCAGATGCAATCAACCTTCAAGGTCAACAAATTACCTTCATTGGAAACTTTGCAATCAAAGTGCCCAGTCATTGGTCTCACATGACATCTACTGAAAGACATAACAGCCCCAGAATGCAACATGAACAAACATGACAAGAAGGAGTCTGAGATCACATGATTGCTCAATAAACAATACCACCTCCAAAATCCAATGTTCCTGTGTCCATTGCATCAATGAATATTACCCAGGAAAATGCAAGCTGATGTCTCAAATCCTTGAACACAAACTCCACCAGATTATTCACATTGAACCTACACAGGCATGGCAGTGCATTCACATGGCAGAAGATTACACTACAAGAACAGATTTGTGAGAATCTTAGCATTTGAAAGGTAAGCACAAGCTTGCAGCTTCACTATTCAAATAATCCTATTGCAACCAACAGTAAGTACAGTAGGGAAAACTTGACAGTACGTCAAGTTGTCCACAGACACACCTACCTTCAGCATCCACTAAAAGGCACTCTTGAAAAAACTCACACTTGGGCATAAGCAATTTTGAAGCTGGTGACAGACATTCTGATTACATTTCCAAACCACACAGTGGTGTGCTACAATACTGCTGATGGATCCCAGTAAAGAGAAATAGCACCACCGGTGAAAAGATAGATAGAAACACCAAAATTACAATGAACCTTTAAATCAAACAAATGCCTTTGAACCAACTGACACTAAGAAAGCAAGGAGGAGAACTCACTCTCGTGCTGAGGACCAAATTCCAACCGTGAAATTCTCCAGGCAAAACAGCACAAACTCTTCACAAAATGGCCTCTTGTACACTGGAAAAAAGCCAAACCAACACAAAACCTAAGTCCCCAGTTACCTGAAACAGAACTACTTCCAACAGGTGGTAACACACTGAGAGTAGGTCCCAATTCTCAGATCAGATTCAAAAACTAAAGAATACCACAAAGGATACAGAATCCAGCGAAGGGATCGAATGGATCAGCATCAGCACTTGGAATTCCCTGCAAGTAATAACAAGTACATTCTACCGAATCCTGCTACTCGTATGCGGGGTCTAGTGTTAGAAAGAAGAGACTCAATCATGAACCCTTTTCCTTCCCGATGGAGAATCAGCTACGGACTACCACCGTTGCTGCACCGCAACTAACTGCCGGAAAGAGATAACAAAGAGCAGCCAGCAGCTGTAAACAAACCAAACGCACAAATCCTTCCACACAAAAGGGAAAAAAAACCAACAACCGCGATGGAGAAGAACAAGAGCAACAAAACGTTACCGTAGAAGTTGCCGAGCTTCACTTGATGAGGTTCAGGAGGTAAGGCCTCCTGCTTGTGGTAAGTAGCCACCAGCAGTCCATTCACGTCCAGAACCAGCAATTTCTTCTTCTTCGCAGGCGCCGATACCATGGCCAGCATCACCTCCTCCTCATCCACGTCGCTAGCTCCTCCTCCGTCGTTACGCATTTCCGTAGCATTCTCCACACCGCTACCTCCTCCGTCGTTAAGCATTTCAGCATCCACAACCCTCAAGCTATTCCACACATTCGTCGCGAGCTAGCGAGAGAGAGAGACAGACAGTCCACGAGGAGAGAGAGAGAATAGACGCAAATCAGTCGCAGCAGAAGAAAGCAGACTACTGTGATGCGAGCAATAGCAATTTCCTCACTTGGAGGTCAAGTAACCACAACTGCTGCGTTTACTATCTCCATTTCCAAACGCCAGCCAGAGAGCGTCACAACAGAGCGAACAGCAAAACCCTAACGATTGCTTCTTCGTCTTAACCAGCAAACGGCTTTTTGGCGGTGCTAGAACTAGGACCAATTGAGTTGGTGATACCTTGGTCAGCTAGGCCACTGAAGTGAATTCAAGAGAATTGCAAATTAGCAAAGCATCCCTGCCAGATCTTTCTATTTTACTGCGCTTTCTAGTCTCTATGAAGGAGGATTCAGGCAATAAGCTACATTTGTAACCAAAATTGGAAAATACAATGGCTACAGAATCAAAAGTGCATGTGACCTTTCTCCCTCTTCAGATCAATTTGTACAATAAATGCAGTTCTTGACACAACATATGACATTCAGGTCATTTGCTAGTAGTCTTCGCACACAAAATGTCCATGTGTAGTTCTGTGCATCAAGAATGGAAGCTCAGCTTTACCACCAGTCTCACACAGATAGGTGACCAGATTCAGGAATTTGACGAGGATGGGAAAGATATTTTCTAATGCAGGTTTGTTGTACTATGAGAACAGATGTGCATCTGAGAAAGGAACCTGACACACATGGACTGTTGAACAGATAGGGAAGCTCCACTCCATGGAGGCTTGTAGTCCTGGTCAACTCCAGTTCAGCCAAGATGGTTGTGTAACAGCTCCAGGACACTCTTTATTGCTGCAGCTACTATGACAAAATGTACAAGCAGCAGATTCAATGAAGGTAATGGATGGTCTTCCACCACCTTTCAAACAAAGTTGGCCACAATTGAAGCACTTGAGAGGAGATTTGTCAATAGAATGGATTTGTACCAGAACTGATGCCTCCAATCCAAAGACTTCTTGCTCACATGAGTTTACATTACACACAAGGCAGGACATACAAAACCAGAGTACAACCTTGTAGAAATAGGAAACACCCTCTTGTGCATTCAGCAGACCATGGGGGTGCAACAGGGTGATGATTCCACCTTATACTATCTGCTGAAGCAGCAATGCAGACTTCTCCTGAAATTCTAGCAAAGTTTCTTTTACTACCACTGTGCAAGACACAGTACTACTGCTCGACAGCCACAAAGAAAGAGAGATCCCTGGTCTGTATATATAACAACAGTCAAGCACTGGCATCCCTATGGTTTGCAGAGACTAGAATTGCTGAGTTCTATGAAGCAATAGATCAACCTTAGCTAGCTTGGTTCAGCGGATTGTCAGGCGATTTTTTCCATAATTTCCAAAGCATGTCTTTGTATTGAGTGTGTGTAAGGCCTGGCTTCTCCTGCTTTAGCACAGGCATTTCCGCTTCCTCAAAAGCCTGCAAAAACCAACATTAAGATTCCACTTGCTTGTACATATTGACTGGCTCTCAAATATCAAATACAAGTCCTGATTCCAACTTCCAACTATTTCCCTCATTGTATTGGATTTGCATTAGGTCACCAGGGAAGGAAAACAGAGAATCTTCCAACTACAGACCTATGAAAGAGGTGAGAAGAGAATGAGAGCACCTTGAAGGAGGCTTTGAGCCTGCGTTCAGGGTGGCGGTCTGCAGGTAGTTCAGGAGCAGAAATGCTGCTCATCTGAGCCAGTGCAGTATCTAGACCATGAGCATCCACAATGTCATCATCACGATTGCTGTTGGCCACAGACACCAAACGCTCATACTCATCCTCGTGAGCAGTGCGACTCTCACGCAACTTGGCAGCTTGAGCTTGTGCTTGCAATTGTTGCTGCTCCTCTTCCTTTCTCTTTGCCAACTCTGCTGCTGTCACCTGTGTACAGCAATACCCAGTCAAACCCATGCATAAACATTGTATACAGCAGAATTTGAAAAAACAACACAGATATGTACCAGTGCTGTACTACTGCATGACTAATTGCAGTGTGATTCTTCTGCCAATCCTCCAGACTTTGTCTCATGGAAAACTCAAGTGCTTTACCTAGGTAGCACAACTGCTTGAAACTCTAAAATGGTGGACACGAACTGCAACTGCATGCTTCATGAAGATTAGAGCTGAAGGTGCTGCTGCCAAGCATTCTAATGACTGAAAGTGACACTCTATCAACAAGCATCTAGCATGGCAAAACTTGTTCAGAATTTTGCTGCCTCAACGAACAATTGAATGAGCAAGGGCACACCATCCCAAACCCTAATCCTAAGCCTGAGAAGCAGCACAGGTACTGTACTAAAGGAAGAGAATGGAAAGCATGTTGCTTGCGTACCTTGGGCACAGGCATTGCCACCCGAGTGGCCTTCTTGTCGACACGTTTTCCGTACTGTGCAAGCTCATTTTCCTCCTGCTCTGCCAACTTCTTGGCCTCAGCACGTTTGGCAGCTGCTTCTGTGCGGCGCATGGCATCCTCACTTTTCTTCTTCTCAGCCTTAGACAAGGGACCCTCAGCATCTTTCCAGAAAGTTTCCTGCCGCTGTCGCTCTTCCTCAACCTTCTTTTGTGTCTGTGCTTCCATTTTGCGACTTCGTGCCTCCTCTGCCTTGCTGTTGGTGCTCAACTTCTTGGGCATCTTGACTGATGATGATTCCCTGAGAATCAACACTTTCTGCTATTTTCTGACTCCTTTCTTTGGCTCTTTTTTGTTTCACCAACCTCTTCGCTTGCTTCACAAATTCTGATGAATCCACAAAACACCCCAACAAAAACTATTCTCCTTCAGGTGGATCAAAAAAGAAATTGAATTGAATTAAATTAAGCACTCTCTAGAACTAACTGCTCGACTACACATAGTAGACACATTCCTGGTGGAGAAATACCAATAAAAGGGGCATCATCGGCTAGTTTCCCTCTCAGGATCGTGCACAACGCTTTAGGGTTTAGAGTCCCAAACCCTATACAATTGTGACGATTCCAAGATTTCGGGTTTTCGACGATTCCTGAAATCGTCAAGTTGAGCAAAGGTGAGAGATGGCACTTCTACACTCGCGCAGATTATCAAAATCCATCTTCCAGGAGCACCTATAATCAAAACTCTTAACCAGGATTGCGATCTGAACAGTCGAAAACTCAAGGCTCAAGCAGGAATAAAGGCATTAAAACCATCAACATAAAAGAGTGTCGACCGTCATAACACACACAGAGAAAAAAACACGCGCACACACACACACACACTCACACACACCTGGGTCTTCAGCAAACCCTCGACTTCGCTCGCTGGATGGAGTACAAGCTTCCGAGAGAGAAAAACCTGAATCCCGGAACCCAACCCTCCTGCCGAGATTTGTGCGTCCCAGGGTCGACAAGACGGGAAAGATCAAACTTGTGTCGTCTCCAAGAAGGGTACGAGAACGAAAGGACGCTTGGCAAGAGGGAGCAACGCAAATGAATGTGTTGCGTTTGCGTCCGCTGGCCTGCAATGTTTCTTTTCTTTTTTTCAATTTTGTAATTGGTAGCCAAAGTGGCGATGATCCGCATAAGGATTTAGCCCAATATGGCTACAAGCTAAATATAGAAATAGTTTTCTAAGAAAAACCCTTCTATATTTTTTTGCTACCAACTTCAACCATGTCTAGAAATTTGGTTTTTTTTCTTCTTTTCTAATTCTCCCCATTGATATTCTTTAAAAGCACTTGATTTTAGCACTTTTAATTTTTAATGTAGCTTTCTGACTATATTATATATAGCCAGCAAAAAAAAAAAAAGGCCGGCTGGCTCAAGCAAGCATTTATTCATCACTCAGTCAGCCAGAGACGGATGATGTTTCGATGTCATGAGCCGAATGAATGGGTAAGTATCCTGCATCCCTCTCTCTTGTGCGGTTCTTAAATCTAGGAATGCGTGTAATAGACTGAAATCATGGAAGGACGACGGATGGAAAAGTTTTCTGAAAATGAAATTAAAAACAAAGTGCTCAAGTAATGTGCTAGAACCCTGTCTGTAAACAGCTACCATTACCATTACGCATAGAACTGTTAGTTCACTCAAGATCACTAAGACAACAAACTCACACCACCTAATTCAAAATAATGGTCCCTTTCTAGTATTTTCATTTCGTCTCTAAAATTCTCGCAAACCTACCAAACCCTATTACAGGTTTTACTTGTTGTTAGTTCACTCAAGATAGCTAAGCAAATAAATTCAGACCAACCAACCAAGCAATCCAATTAGCTTGAAAAAAATCATCTTTAAGCCTACACACAATCCTATTATACTCAACATTGAAAATAATAGTCCTTTCATCATTTTCATTGGCCCTCTAAAATTCTCACAAATCTATCAAACCCTATTTCGCATTTCACTCTTAGTTCACTCAAGATAACTAGAAAAACAATTCAGATCACCAAATCCAGCAATTTTCATTGGCCTTAACATTTATTTTTCTTGGCACCTATGTACAAGCCTACTCAACACCCTCTTTATATATGGGTACACTAATACTATAACGCTTCTGTGTACACAGACAGGGTTAACAAAATTAGACAAGAGAGATAAATTATTTAGGGTTTAGTGAATTCATATACAAACAACGTTGGCAAAAATAGACAAAAGAGAGAGAACTTTTTTAGGGTTTGATGAATTCAACCCATTTTCACAGTCACAGTGGATGGACAGCCAGAATGTGTGGAGATTTTGAGATGACGGCAACAATCTTGACTCCGATCAAGAGACCATCTTTGTGGCCTTAGTGTTTTGGATGCACAAAATGCAGATAGGTTTTTTATTCCTACATGTTAATTCTTGTGAGCGACAATGTAATTTTCTTTGTGATTTCATCAACTTTCATTTGAATTTTTTATTTTCTTAGCAAAAATTTGCAATATTTTGACCTGAATATTGTGCTAGCAAATCCAAAAAGGGTTTTGATTTTTAAAAATTAACCCAAATTGCAAAAGTCTCATAGAAAACCTTTTGGTGTTACCATAATGAAAACAACAAGAGGACACATGTCATCTCCTCAAAGTCAAAGGAAAATTGTGATTCTTAAAGGCCTAACCATCTTATGACCTAGATCGTTAGATCTTTGCCCTAACAGTCATCAATTTTATAACCCCAACCCCCTCCCTCAAACCCATTTTCACTAAATCCTCTCTCCCCTAAGAACTAGTTTTTGCTTATGAATGTGCAAGACACAAGGTGCACACTATACACTACAACAAACTTTCAAAGTGACACACACTCCTTAATGCGCATTGAGCACAAAAAATCTTAAGTTGATAGTTTCAAATTATTGTTCAATGCTAACAAGCAAGGTGGTGGGGTGGCAACTCAACATTCAAGCTTCAAGAACAAAGCTTAGGCTGAATTCTATTTAGGGATAGACATTTGAATTTGGTTCTTTAAGTGCTTGGAGTTGTCAATGTTAATTTATAGAGGGAGGAGACTAGAATGAAATGTTAAGGTGTTCAAACTTCAAGCATTCAAGCCATAATGCATGTTATGTCTATCTTGAATACAATGACAACAACAATGGGTATATGTCCCTTTGCCCCGTAAGATGTAAACATGTTTTTAAGTTCATGCAAAGTTCCTTTGTCTATGAATTTTTTAGATAGTCATGATTGATGTGTTTGCTTCTAAATGTTACTTGATTGACTTTCAAAAATATTTGTATTATAAGTTGTGGATGTGAAGTTTTATATAGGTATGAAAAAATTGGAAAAGTTGGGAAATAAATTTTGGTTTAAAAATTGATCATAATAATTACATTGTGAAAAAAAATCTTCTTGGA
>Ga0116228_10001752_pt1 | contig 18194 bp, 7 predicted proteins | sample S1TSphfallax_2_FD_89694 | JGI IMG/M metagenome (GOLD analysis project Ga0116228, IMG submission 89694) | Host-associated microbial communities from peat moss isolated from Minnesota, USA - S1T2_Fc - Sphagnum fallax MG | ecosystem: Host-associated > Plants > Peat moss > Unclassified | place: USA... | reverse complement strand
GTGTTGCTGTTGCAGGTGTTTCGTAAAATAATCTGTGCGAAATTTCGGTCCTGTCCACTGCTTGTGGTTGGCTGTGTGCTTTCGCCGCTTCCTCTTGTTGTCGCCACCATCAACCACTTCATTAATCGCATCAACATTGTTGGTGTTAATAGGCAATCCGATATCATTGTTGTCCGACTTCTCCTCCTCTACTGCGCTGTCGCATGCGTCAATACTCTCCTCACGCCCAAACGCTATGCAAAAACGACATGAAACGGTTTCCACTTTCGAAGTCTGCGCATTCCGTGCGACAACCTTCAGACCGTACTCGTCCACGTACAAATCCTTCCACTCATAAGAACGTTTTTTCTTCGTCGGCGCCATCTCAGAAAACACTGCTAGTGTAGCTGCTATGATGAAGCAGCAACAACAAGATACTAGATACTATTCTAGTCAAGAAGAACGACGACGGAGGGAGACAACAAACGAATGAGCGGTGGATCACTCCAGGACCGAGGCTGAATGACAATGCAAGTATCGAATTTACGGAGTTACGGAGTATGCAAGTATAATGAATCATGATTCATTAAATTGGCCGCCAAGACATTTCGAATCCTACCGTTTGTTACAAAAATCTATTTGTACGAAAATAAGTGAATCGCGGATTTCTTAAATGCGTGCAATGCACGCAAAAAGAGGCATGTGCACGAATTTAAGGAGGCCTGCTAATAGTTAACAAAAAGTTAATTGGAAATGAACTAAAAGTGAACTAAAAATTAATTAAAAATGAACTGAAAATGAACTACAATTTAATTAGAAACTAACTAAGAGTGAATTAAAACTAAATTGGGAGTTAAGTGTAAAGTCATTACAAATCATGGATGAACATTCAAATGAATGAACTACATGGGATTGTCATATGTGACATTGAGTTTATAACTAACATTCTAATCATAAAGTGACTAATTGTCATGAACACGAAAACGACCAAATCTATAGGATTTCATAACCAAAATGAAAACAAAGGTTGGCTTAAATCCAAATCCAAATCATGAAATAATAAAAACAAGAATAAGAACATGACACATGAAGAACAAAAATCCAACAAGATTTTATTGCAAGGAAGAAATGAAAATAAAACAAGGCTATGATAAAAAAAAGGTACCCAAAATTGGTGTTGAACAAATTAAAGGTAATGGGGAATTTTACTTCTATTTATACCCCTTGGGCACCTAATTCAAAGAAATTTCTCAAGAACTTTCTAATCTATATGTGGCCTATGTTCATTGATGTGCGTCAATGTGCATCCATGTGTGAATTATGAATGAACCAAAACTCAATTAAAAGTGAACTTATATTTAATTTAAAATGAACTATAAAATAATTAAAAGTGAATTGAAAATGAACTAAGAATTAATTGGAAGCGAATTAAAAGTTAACTAATAATGAATTAAATTTTAATTTTAAATGAATTGAAATGAATTTAGGGTTAATTAAAAGTGAATTATGAGTTAACTAAAACTGAATTATGAATCAAATGTAAATGAACTAAAACTTAATTGGAAGTTAATTAAAAGTGAATTGGAACTAAACAAAAAGTTAAATACAAGTTTATTACAAGTCATGCATGAACATTCAAATTAATGAACCCATGTCATTGTCATCCATGACACCAAAAGCCTTAAAGTCAATATGAATAAGTTGTTTAAGACAATAATCATTTAGGAAATGATATGGTAAATATCATACATTAATCATAAAGGACATATGTGAAGTCATTAATGATAGTTTAATCATTATTTAATTATTTTTATTATTAAAAATTAGACCCAAAAAATTAGGGAACATTATTTTTTAAATTTATAATATAAATAATTAGATATATTTTTATTTGAACTATTTTTTATCTCATTATTTTATATCTTATCAATTGTTGACATGTGGCACCACCTAAACTAGGTTTAAAATATAATTTATGTGGTTAACTAGACCACTTTATTTACCTACTTAGGCCCACCTATGTAATCACCTAACCTAGGTAATTTAAATAAATACAAAATGTTCGATCAATATTCCAATGTTGACCACAACAAATGTCATTTGTGAATTTTGATCTTTGAACCCCAAGGATGGAGGTCAACTCCTTTACCACTAAACCACCCCACTTGATGTAAATAATTTAATTTTATTCTATTTAAACCATACTTTATTTAAACATTACACAAAACTTCAAATTTGATCATTTATATCATATTAATAATTTTGTCCAAATGAAAAAATGAAAAAAATATTCATCAATTTTTTTCAATAATGTACTCAATTATATAATTTATTTTTGAAGAATGTAAATATGTTCAAAAGAAAATTAATTGAATTTTATTATTGAATAACATTTCAATGGCCATTCTTTAGAAAGTTTAAGTTCAAACACATGATTTGTAAATGGGAAAACTTATGGCTAATACACAAATTAATAAAATATATCTTTCATATCTTAAATCTTCATTTGATTTAGGAATTTAGGGTAAGTGACATTACATTCACCCAAAACGGGTGAATGAAAATCCATTTTTATAGTCCAAATCTAGTGATTTTTCAAAATCAATTTAGATATCAAAATGCATTTTACAAATTTTCATTTTCATTTTAAATCTTATGTTATAAATTTTTTTTTGTTTGATTGTTTCATCTTATGTTTATGGTACTTCAATGTGGCGATGAAAAGTTATAGGCTTAGTTTCCAATTCCATTAGAAGAAAAAATCCATAATGATAATTTTTTTGGGGTAGTTTGGACTATGACATTGGATGCACCATCTTTTGTAAAATCTACCTTGAATTGAATATTTATCCTTTTGGTTTTTTTTTTTTAGGGGTTTGAAATATTAAAATTTAGGTTTCAATTTTTCATCTCACTTTTGCCAAATTTTTCAAATAGATTTGAATACAATGCAACAATATTTGATTCATTCAGGAAAAACTACTACTATGATTTCCAAAAAAATTCATTGTAATGTGTTTTTACCCTTTTTGTTATATATATATATTTCCAATATGTCATAATTTTATAAATAACTTTTAATTTAGATGTATGAGTTCTTAATAATGAATCACATGAAATATTTATAAATGGATCATAAACCAATTATCTTACATGTATTTATATTAATCATATTGAAAATGATGTATAAACTTAATTTAAATATTTTAATTTAATTTGAATAATAATATTAATAAATATTAGAATATTAACTAATTTTCTGAAATTATAAATTATATTCATTTTTACACATATAATCTAATATAATTGTGTGATAATGTATTTTTTACACATGTAAAATAAATTTATTTATTTATATACATATATTATATAAAATCTTACTTAAATTTATGATAAAATTTTAATGTAAAAATAAATTATATACTCCCACCTCTTACATTTAAAAAAACATCATAATATAAAAATCATTATAATATGTCGTACTTTTACCATTAAATTTTATTTTGATCAGTCTTGGACATGAGGCATTTGGCCTCAACACATTTTCTTCCCTCCTACACATTTCTTTAGGCTAAAATCACTATATATTTTTAAAAATTGATAAAAGATTTTATATTATTAATATGTGTAACATTAATCAAGATTAGTTCTTTACATGTTGTAGTTCATTATGTTTTATTTATACTCATATAAAATTATTAATAGTTATTTTTGAATCATTGTAAAATAATTGTATGATCACATTGTCTATGTAATGACACGTCATTTTGTCATCAATCATGGAAGCCATATGGATGAATACTTGCAATGAAAAAGTTATGTTATCCTTCATGTTACTAATCAAATGCACCACTAATATATGATTACAATTTTTTTCACATAGGATTGATATAATATCTTATAATACAATCAATATGTAGTCATTTAGAACACTTAGTCATTGATTTCTTGGCTACAAAAGACGAGAGTCTTTCTAGTGTTTGTTTGCATAGCCATACATGTTCCTAATTTGCATTGTTGTATGTAATCATCATGCGTTCTTTTTCCTTTGAATATATAGAACCTTGGCAAAAAAATTTTAACTACATTAATAACACAATTAATAATCAACCATTCTCTATATTTGAATATGGTTCTGTAAACTTGTTGGGAACCTTACTTGGCTAAAACCTTTGCACATGACTGCCTACCTACTTGAATCCCAAATTCATTATAATTTCAAATGTGATTGAAAGACAATAGTTATGCTTATTGTAGAAAGATTGTAAGTTGCTATAGAAGCTTTTGCAAGCTTGTGTTGTGAGTCCCTATGCTCAATTGGTATCCAATCCTTTTGCTTGACGAATGGTTAAGTTAGGATGTCAACATTGAATCAGTACCACCAGCTATTCCTTGGTATTCCATTTCAAAAAAATGTGGGCATGGTTTGAGTTAATTTTACATCAAATTGCACTAATTCTTGGCATAACATTTTGAAATTTGATTTGACTAGGGGGATTGGCTTGTCTTGTTTCAAATTTGGTTGCAAAAAATCTTATTTAAATAAAAAATTCTTAAGTGGTCAAATTTGAAAGAATATAGTATTATTAGTTAAAATCACTGAATCAATATTTTCCTTCTTGTGTCAATGATTTAGCCAAACCAAATGTGGAAAGCATGTATGTATGTATGTATGTATAGACTTTTAGGGGAAATGAATGAATGATTCAATCAATCAATCTTTAACTAGATACAAATTGAAAAGAAATGATTGCAAGATCAAATGTTATTCACAATTGATTCAATCTCCATAAAGTCTTGAATGTTGAATGAAGGGCCATAACACAATATGGAAATGATGATGGGCATATAAAAAGTGAAAAGGAAATTTGCATGCTATTCAAGCCTCAAGGACAAGCTAATATAAGAAATAATTAGTTTGTTGTTTAAATATGAAAGTACATTTTGCAAACCTGTTTTTTCTAATTGTTGATAAACATATCACAATGGTGCTAGAACTCTAATGGATTTGCAATTTTTGAATTGCAAAACATTGTAACATGAAAGTATTATGTCTAAGCTATGTATCCTTGTAGTGTTGGCTATTGTGCACACATCGAGAATATAATATCATTGTTGCAGGTTTGCATGTTGAAGGTCATGGCCACTTGGCATGTGGGATAAGAACTAGTATGAGAATACGTTGTGGCTCTTTCCTGAGCATCATGGTCTGAGGGCTCTATTTGTAACTGTGAAGACTAATATTTTCCAATCTCCTGGAGAGTCTTTCTGATGTAATTTATGAATCACAGTGGGTTTATTGGGGATCTTAATGAACAAGTGAGGAAACAAGCAGATCAGGAGAAAGGGGTAGAACAGAGAATGGAGAAGACCAAAGAGAACTATCATGTAAGTCATGGAATACTTGAGCAACAGTCTGAATTTAGACTTGCAAATTGTGCAGTGCAATTTTGGAAACCCTCTCAAGGTCTAGATCAACAACCAATGAAATGATATTTTCATGAGGTAAAATGTCCATTTCTTTGGATGTGTTCTCTTTCATTGTCCAGAGTAATATGAGGATTGATCATGAAAGCATGTAGCATAGATGGTTGTGTACTGGGTTTGTCACAGCCTGGGTAAAGATTTGGTACCACTACCCAGTTGCTTGCTCAACTTGAAAATGCATGCTAATAGTGAACGTCCTCACAACAGAAGTGACAGTAAAAGCTTTACAACAGGACCACTTGAGAGGCAACAACATTTAAACATGAAATCTCATTTTTGCACAAAGATCATGTAGTAACAATTTAGAGATTTTCTTCTTTTGATAAAAGAGTAGGAAGATTTGTCAACCTCCACTTTGTTTAGTCTTTACCTTGATTTATGAGTGAAACTCCTGCATTCTTGCTTCCAAACATGTGATTGCAATCCTATAGTAATTAGCACCATAGTGTGCGATGAATGAGAGTATAAACAAAGGGTGATCGTGGAGGACAATTTAACATCAAATATATCCTAGTAATCTGTTTCTGAAAGGAGGAGTTTTTTTCCAGTGGAATGTATGAGAAATGTTCCTGCACGATCATTCTTTCCTGTATTAGACTCTCTATTTTGGCTATGGACGTCAACAGAAGATCTCTCCATGTTGTGACAAGGACTGAATTCTTTTTTACTGGACTTTGTGTTGGGCAGTATGGCTGTGGCATTCAACAGACAGGGAGTTGAGGGCAAGCACAGCAGTTATATCAGCAGTAGCACTAGGGATACTTCTGTGCAGGGCAGCGTGCTTGGCCAAAATTGAGTGTATTGATGTGATTTAGGCGTAGTGCAGATGGTCGGGTATTTGACAGATTCAGTTGTGTGATTCAACTCTGATCATCAACTCATTTACATATGTTCTTGAAATGTTTTGTCTGCTTACCTTTATATGTAAGTGAATGCTTCATATGCAATGTTTCATATGCTAAAACTTTTACTGCCTATGTTTCAATATTATGGGAATCTTGGCTTCAATTGCTTCAGAATAGATGTCTGGTTTGGTATAGCATCTGTATGTCATTTGGTTTGTCAGCTTTTGAGATAACCACTTGGGCACAGAAGATCATTGGTATCGTATGGAAGTAAGATGGAGACTCCACTATCAAAAAAAAGGTTTCTACAACGGAGGGTTGTATTTTCATTTGTTGTTTCATAGTTTGTTTTCAAGTATGCTTTCTTATTTCTCGGAACCCCTCCTGTTCCATCCTCTTTTGTCAGGTATTTTGCCCACAGTTTATTACCTACTAAAGGTGATGCTATGACACTTTGTGGGTGATGCTCTCAAGGTTATGACTGAACTGATTGTCATGATGTTTGTTGTTGGTCTTGCCTACCAAGGCAACGATATTGTGTTTAGATTCATTACAGAGTATATAGTAGCTTAAGGGATTTTGGCCCCTAGGTAGTAGGTCGACTTTTATATGAGGATTTTTGACAAATGATATTTTGGCTTGTGTTGAAACTTGAGATTAGTTATAGAGTTCTAATATCTTGAAGGATTTTGGTTTCTTTTAGAGGGTTTTTTGAAGATTATGTTTTTGCATGGTGAAATACTTGAATTTTCATAATTCTTCTTCTGCCTTAAGATACTTGTTAATGTAAATGGCAAGGCCACAGTGTGATACACCCCTTGTTCTGGTTTGGGTGGAACAAAACACAATTCTTAGCTATTACTGTGGAGTTTTTTCTATTGTGTCATAAATATGGCAGTTATTTACCACCTTGGCTATAGTCAATTGTTTTGTTTGGCTAAAAGACATTTTCTTTCACAACTCCAGCAAAGAATGCAGTCACATCTGGGTAGCAGCTTTGTAGCAATCCACATTCACTTCACAATATCAGGAAACCTTAGACGCCCACAACATTTTCTCTTGTTTAATTGCTCCATTTTAGATGAGTAGGCTGACCTTCAACCTATGCTCAAAAGATAGCCATATATATATATATTTGTGAGCTAAGAGAATGATTGCTCGTCATCACTATCTTTTTTATTGGCGAATTTTTGCAAACATTTGACATGAAAAATGTGATTTTGACAAATAGAAAGGAACTTACATGCAAAAAATGGTCCAAATTCGCCAAATTTTGAAAATAAAAAAATTCAAATCGCCAGATTTTTACAATAAGTTCCAATAGGTAGCCAAGAATATAAAACGATGCTGGTTTTTTTCTACTTTCATATCTGGCATGTAGCCAGAATTGGCTAAATTAGTTTCTGGATGGTCGCCACCTTGCCTACATCACAAAATCCTTAAAATTAAACCCTGCTCATCATCAAGGGATAGCTAAAGAGAATGAAAAACTTTAATGGGAGTTATATGAGTTATAAACCATTTGATAATTAAGGGATATCTTGGTATAAGTTAAATACTTTTGCAAGTTTAATTTAGGTTTTTTGCAATAATTTCTTGGATTTTGCAATATCCCCAGATTTCTAATTGCTTAAGTATTCGAATATTGACAAGCACTCAAGGTGAAAAATGTTAAATCGGCCAAGGCTCTTCAATGTAGCCAGTACCAAAAGTATCATTGCGGATTTGTCCCCCAGTCTGCCCTTTGCCCTTTAATTTTTTCATCTTGTGTGACAAATATACATGTTTTGTGATAGGGCAGATTGGGAGGGGGAATTGCAGTGGTACTTTTAATATTTTCCATCCAAGGCCACCATCAAGGTTTTTTTTTTCAACTTCCTCAAGTAGGTCCGTTGGCAAGCATCCCCGTAATTAATTAGCATTAAATGACAACCGTCCTAGATTATAATTTTTATTTTTATTTTTTCAAAACCTCACTTTGTATTGGCAACCTCCATGAATGGAATGTCTAAATGTGTTGACAGTTTTCCCCCAAAATATGGCAAATTTTGCAATTTTTTTTTGAAGAAAACCTTTGTAAGCATCTGCATGTGTCATGCTACCAGCTAATTAAATGGTTTATGGTTTACATATAGGGAATGGATGTTTTAAGTTTAAAATCATTGGTGGGTCCAAATTTTTTTAAGGTGTATTAAAATTGTGACACAACATCATCATTTTTTATGTTTTGTAGGGATTTTTTCTTTATTATGTAAAGATACATTATGAGTGATTATGATACAATTTAAAATTTTAGTGATCTAAAATATGATACCTATGAAATATTTAACATTTTTTGATTCATTAGTTTTGATGTGAATCAAAATATAGAAAAAAAAGAAGAAGATTGCAATAAAGACTAGGTCCTTTTCTTCCTAAATGGTACACTTTTTGAAAAATTGATCCTGGTTTAAACTCTTAAACTAAATCACCAAAGAAAAATTTACATTGAGTTCCACCAAAGTGCATATGTCTGATGAAATATGTGCATATGCTTGAACTAACATGTTGGATGTCCAAGGCTTTGGTGATGAAAGTCATCATTGACATCATGCATCTTTCATGTTTCGTGATAGCAAAAGGGGTACACTTGAATATGTATTGCATTTGTTTGGATGTTCATGATTGTGGTATTAATGTCATTATTTTGTGCTTTTACAAATGTAATATAAGTTTTTAATTTTGGGAAGTGAGTGCATGGAAATTAGGAATGCATTCATATTGTGCAAACAACTATCATAATTGTGCATTAATAATTGCAAATTTGCTTGCAAGTACATAAACTTTACATATATACACATGGCATGCAAAAGACAAGGAGAGACTTTACTAAGATAATATGAATGGTTTTCAAAGTCAAGTGAACAATACACATATGATCATAAGAGAATCATGCCACATGTCCTAAATGCTAAAATAATTATAGGCAACAATATAAGAAATATGTATTACATATTTCCCATAAATCCCATAAATCACATTAATCCCAAGAGATTTGGAAATGCCATTTACTTTAATATAATGAAAATTTTCAATAAAACCAACATTTGCCATGCCTATCAACACAACATAAGGACATGCATTTCAAAAATGGGATTTTTTTTTTCCAAAATTTGAATCCAATCATGCCAAATTGTATGTTGCATTGTTGCGAGTAAAATCATGCCAAGGATTACAAATCATGGCATGCAATGCAAATCATGAGATGATGGAAAAAACATATACATGCAATATTGTGAGTGTAATATCTCAAAATTTTGAAATGAGAGTTCTAGTGTGGTCAAACAAGGATTCTAATAACATCGAAAGAGAATTTTTAATACAATCAAATTTGAGATCTTAAATAAATTGGATTTAAAAAGAATTTGGGGTGGAGAAAAGCCAAATTTTAAGAAAATGAACTATACCTATTTTAAACTACTTACCAAGGCATTCTAAATAAAGAGGTTGTTCTTTTAAATTTTTATTTTATTTCCTCTTAAACAAGTGGATCCTATTTATCAATCATAACTATCACTATCCTATTGTGTGACTTTTAAAACATCCTTAAAATCATTCAATATTATTCAAAAAGTGGGCAAAAAGTTTTGAACAATTATAGGGCAAAAGTAGGGTGTAATTTAGGATGCATTAATGTTATCTGGTGTCCTTTACCTTAGACACAAAGACCATTTGATTTGTTGTAATTGTCATGTGGGAGTTTGTGTTCACCTTGCAAAAGTGGTGTTGGTGGTTGCTTGTTGCAATTGATAGATACATTTTTGTAAAACACCTACAATACATTTGGTGAAAAAAAATCATCCCTATGACAAGATTCATCCACAAGGTGTTAGAAACTTGATCACATCATGAAGCTAGAAAATTGGAAATTTCAAAAGGCTCTTTATGTTTTTAACATTGACATTTTATCAAATCATTGTAACAATGTTGCAAATTTTGCAAAAGACAAAGCAATGGAAAGCAAAGAGAGACATTGCACCTTTCTCCATTAAGATACATAGATGAGATGAAGGAGAAGAAGACCATTATCAAGATATACTTCAATTGTGTTGCAAGCATTGCACTCACAAAACATTGGAAAGGGAGAGAAGCACTAAACCTTAAACAACGTGAAGGCGAAGAACATTAGGAAGAAAGAATTCCATTACTTTGCAAAGAGAAAATATTGGATGGGGAGAGAAGCACTAAACATTCTTCAATTAACACGGAGGAGAAGAGGGAAATTATCCAGAGAAGACTTGGACATTGCTTTGTCAAGAGATAAAGTGATGAAAGGGGAGAAAAGCTCTAAACCTTCCTCAATTAATATGAAGGAGAAGAGGACAAAAATTATTAAGAGAGACAAACGTCCATTGCTTTGTCTTTTGCTAAGCACTGGAAAGGGAAGAGAAGCACTAAAACTTCCTCAATTACCACAGTAGACAAGAAGAAGAAAATTATGAAGAGACATTTCCATTGCTTTGCCCAAAAAATAAAACAAAGCAATGGCAAGAAAGAGCCCCGAGGGCTCAACCTTTTCTTGATTCGTGTGCATGAGAAGAGGATAATCAGAACAAGGCTTGCAAATTGAACAAGAAGTAGTAAATAATCAAGGAGCAAGCATGGTGTAGCACAAGGAAACAATTGCACATGAAAATGGGGTCAAAGTGGAGAAAAAGTTATGAAAGATGATCCTTGCGAACTTAAGAAGAAGAGGATAATTAGAGCAAGACTTACAAATTGAATAAGAAGCAATAAATAATCAAGGAGCAAGCATGGTGTAGTGCAGGAGACAATTGCAGATGATCAAAGTGGTGGAAAAGTTATGAAAGACGATCTTTGTAGAAGCTTAGGTCTTCCTTCTATTTGCACTCTTCAGTGACTGACTCCTCCCTTTCCTGTGAGCTACTGGTTTGGTATGTGAATTTGTACAGAATCTTAAAGCAATGGAGTTCAATTGCCACAAAAAAAGCTTCATACTTGAGATACTCGAGATGGCAGCAGGTTGGAAAATTGACAGAGCACACACTGGGCAGTAATTGTGAGAGCTGATGAGTTCACAACATCCACAAAATGAAGACCTCCCTCCAATCCTACCCAAGCAAATGAGGTCCATATCTGTCACTTATAAAATGGGGAAATTTTGAGAAGAAGCTCAGGACAAGAGGAGGGCATGAGTAGTACCAATCAAACCATTCAAGGCCCCTGAAAATGACCTTTTTGTGGAGAAACTCATCCCTGTTGCACATTCAGGGATCATTCAAGCAAGTGTAGACTTACCAGAATATCACACTTATGAGGACCTCTCCTATCAAACCTGGTAGAAATGGAGCACTGGACACGGAAGATGTTCAGAATGATGGAAATGATATGGAAGAGTGGAGATCTTTGAAAGATGGAGAAGATGGATTGGGGAAAGTCGAAGAGAGAGAAAAAAGTGCATTGATTTCTCCTACATTAACATGGGCAATGCATGGTTTGCAAATTTTTGGCCATAGATAGTGGCAAAAATGTCTCAAAATGTATGTGTATTGCATGCTCAGTGGCAATGTTCTAAGTGTTCAACAGTGCACCTGGGGAGCCAACATTTGGAGAGGACATGCCTGATGAAATTGGCCTTAGATGGATTCGGTCTTTTCAGCCATGTTGGTTGTTATGTAAAGGGCAAAACATCTAGCTCTCTAGATGCACACAGTAACCATTTGCCACAATCTACAGATGTGGTGGGAATTGATCCTTTTGTGGGGGACGTACTTGAATGGATTTCTGTATTTCATTTCTGGTTTTCTGTTTGACAGCTTATTGATTGACAGCCTTTGTTAAGTGTAGGATAATGAGGAAGAGTTTCAGATGAAATGGGCTTGTCAATTGGTTTGTTTTAATGAGTTTTTCAAGTTGAAGAATGCATTCATCAAAGAGAAAAGGCCAAGGTATTTTGTGATTACAGGAATTTGATTTTGTCCTGCAAGTCTTGCATTTCTTTTGTCTCACATCAAATTTAGATGGAAGAATACTGTGGCGCATGTTGACATGAACTCACTTCAATGGTCATGTTTTGTGACCTGTTTATCAGATTTCCAAATTCCCATGATGTATTGCATGGAAGTCAATTATACTTCTGAATTGTGAATTGTGGATTGGTTTAAAGTCATCCTAAACAGAGGGATTGACTGGAAAAGTGTAATATTAGGACTGCAGAACAATGTGCTGAACTGCAAGATAGTGAGGAGATGATGTTCAAGGTTGGTCATTGACAAAATGTATTTGCTTGCTCATGTTTTGCATTGATGGTCCCCCATTGAAGAACAGACAGAAGGAGTGACTATGGTCAGGCCCCAATTGTTGTGGAATTGTGTTTTCAGGCAAGTTCTATGGTGCTAGACCTCTCAAATGCCACTTGATATGGTCAATTCCAGATCTTTAAGATGGGTATGGAATGGTAGCATAAGACAAGCTCCAAATGATCATCCTCTTCCATGATGTCTCTTGCTCATATTAGGAGGGAAAATGTTAACTGAGATGTGATCTGTATGGAAGAATAAGGTAAGTTGTAACTGGTATAAATTTCTTCTTTCCCTAAAATTTTGGACTGCACAGAAAAGACAAGGAATTGGAAAGCTTGTGTACTTGCAAATTGTTATTGGTTAATTCTAGTAATGACAATTGACGATGCTTAATTTTCCAAAGCTTGGTTAAGATTTCAGTACAGCATAATCTGACATGCTGAAATCTCATCAGTTGTACAAATCATCAGATCTCACACCAACTTCTGACATACTGGTCCTAGATCCTGATTACAAGCTTAAAATTCACAACCAATGAAACTCATTAGAAATACAAGTCACCTTTCACTCACAAGTACTATTTAAGTCTCTTGCATTACTAGCAAATGGTGCTGACCATTCTGAAGGTCCAAACAAATTTCAATCTCTTGTGGTTTTTCATGCAGATGTTTCTGCAGTTCTGTGAACAATCTGATGAAAATGAAGTCACTCTGTAGGTTGAAGATACATCTCTAACACTATGCTTGGGGATTTCCTAGAAGACATACAAGGTCATAACCATTGAAGGTCTGCCATTAGACTACCTTTAGCACATCCATTGTTATATTTGAAAGATTTAAAAGAATAATCATACATCATAAACATAATAAATGTTATTGTTGCTCTTGTTTAGATTGACAATTTTGCACGTTTGTTTTACTTAGGATGGGACGTGAATTGTAAAGTTGTTATACTTCCATGGATTCAAAAGTTTACAAAACCCATTCACTTAATTATTCGATTGATATTTTTGAAATATTAAATTTGAAAAAAATATGGTTATTAATTTTCTAAGTGTATGTGTACATTTGGACTTTTTTCTATATTAATATTACTTATCCTTACATGGATGATGCAATAAATCAATATGCTCAACTAACATCCCAATCACTTGGGCCATTGTTTCTTCACATTTTAAGCATTCATCAAACTAACTACATCCAATACACACATAATTGATTAATATGTCATTTTCAATTGTGTTATTAATATTAGTAAATTTTCTAATATTAGGTCATTTAGGACGTTATAAAAGTTCGAAAATGCCAACACGCAAATTTTAATGTTAAATTTTTGAGTCTTTCAATTCTAAATGACCTAGTGGCCATTAGGACAAAGTTTGCTAATCACAAGAAAAAGCTTTTCAAAAAATACAAGTTACATTGCAAGTTATACAAATTAAACCTTGAGGACACCATGGTAGGTTGTTTTTAAAAAGCATTTGAATGATGAATTAATCAAATAAAATTTACATAAATCAAACAAACATTATATTCGATATTAGAATATCCAATCTGAACCTAGAGGCATGGTGGCCACTAGGCTTAGAACAAGATGAAAAGAAGTTGCAATAATAAAAAAATCCAAAAATTTACATAATAGGAGAAAAAGTTGTGAAATTCAACAATTCATGTTGTATATTACATTATTGAACAACCTTCATTAAATTTTTTAGATACAAATTGAACCTAGTGGCCATTGGGTTGTCAAAATTATAAGTATACCAATTTGTCTATAAATCTGGATGATAAAAAAAATATTAATTTTTTTTTTGAAGAAACTCTAAAAGACAACTTTAAAATGAAGGATAATTTGAAACTAATTGAACCACCAAGTGGCCACCAAGTTGTCAAAACACATGTCTTAATTTTTCTAGGAGTCTTAAAACAAAATATCCATTATTTTAAAAATCTTTATATAAAAACTTGAAAGGGGATTCTAAATCTGTGGATAATTTTAAACACAATGTGAAATCCTCCTAGTGTTAAAAGTTTTATTACTGCCCATACTCAAATATGCAACAATATTGGCACTGTTTTAGAATTAAAAAGTGACTAACAAACATTGTTTTTTCCTTTTCATAATTGCAAACATCACATACTCTATGAACAACGACCCAAACCAACTCCACACAAAAGTCAAAACCAAAAAACAAGTGCACATTAAAACATATAACAATTATATATTAAAGTAATAAAAAATGAAAAAAAAAACAGAATTGGAATGATTCAGATTACATACCTAAAGAAGGTTGTTTATTGCAAACATCAATATTTTCATTATACATATACTGGAGGAACCAAGAATAATTTTTTGATGAAGAATTTAAACGAAGCTTAAAATACTCAACCATAAAGTCATAATGAATTCAAACCATTTTGGCCAATGGCAATCCAACCAAGGATGGCCACAAATGGGATGACAAGTCCAACCATTGCACCTTATTCTTTGACAACATCTATCCCCTTTATGATTCAAAAAAAGACTAGTCCATTTTGGATTCCAAAACGCCTTGTTGGGTTCATCATTAATCATTAATGTTTAATCCTCCTTTCCATACTCTTTCCCACGACAAACATAATAAACATGTTTCAAATCCTTTAAGTAATAATGGGACCCAGGTGAAATTTCACCAAACATTTTAGAACATTGTTCAAGTCCCCAAATGAAAATGAACCGATATAAGAAACTTTTAGGCATGAGCATGGGAAAAACTTCTAGTACATCCTCAAGTTTCATACAAGACCAAATTGTGATATGAAACTTTTGAAATGCCTTATTAAAAAAAAAATCCACTTTATCTTTAACTTCCATTTTGGTCTTATCAACATTTTTTCCAAACATTCTAGCATTCCCTTCCAAAACAACCAAAGGTGGGAATTAACACAACATGCCATTGATGCCTAGGAGTAACAATTTTTTAGGCTCAAAAGACGACAAACATAGATGCAAATGCATTGAACTGCATTTGACCACTACAATTAGCTTGGATGAAATATTGAACAAAAACAACAAAACAACCAATTAGCAAATGAATTAAACATGTGGGAAAGGATAATGTGTTATCAAAATTTACAATAATAAATTAAGAGTGAAATGTCCATGTGCTAAGAGTAAATATTTTTCTAAGTTAAATATATGGATAACAATATGTAAGAAAACACTGAGTGGCCACCAGACGAACTAAATATAGATGGAAGAAAACGATACTCAGAAAAGTCATTGAAATATAAAAGAATTGTTGAATTGTGTGCATGAAACACATGGTGGCCACCAAGCCATTTGCATTGAAATTTTTAAAATTTTTATGAAATATTAACAATATGTTTACGAAATGCCTAATTATCAAATTAGAACTAGTGGATGCTTGTGGAAGGGAAAGTCATGTGGAACAAACCTTACATTAGATTCTAGTACATTAGGCAAGAAAACAACTAATACAAATAAAGCATGCACCCATCACAATTCAAGTTAGTAAACCATCCATACATAATGAATCCATAATAAATAAATAAAATAGTTCATCCTTTTTTATTTAAAGATCTCGATTTCATTCTATTACAAAATGTTTCATCACATTATGTAGAACACAGAACAATCAATTTTGCATACCAAGGGTCGTCAGGAAGCACATCTATAATGCTACCAAAAGGATTCAACTTTACAAATTTATAAACCCACATTCTAGATGAATGCACAAATTCCAAATAAGGAATAATGGTTTAGAACATGTAATTAACATCACTATGTGACCCATAAAACGTCTCAAGAAAAATGGCACTAAAAGGAGGATTAAACAACTCTTGTGAGGCATATTGTCTATTAGCAAGGTATTTTCAAACGTTGTACTAGGAAATTGAACAAAAAAATCGAGAAGGTTTTTATGGAAAACTAGCTTGTTCGACTTTTCAGACAAAAAATGATCATTTTAAAAGTAAATGATTGGTCCATTATCCTACAAGATGGAAGGTGAACGCCAATTTTCTTGGTAATAATATCCAACTACCTCAAAAAAATTCTCTTCATTGCCAAGGACCATATGTACACCATAACTTTTTTTACACAAGTGAACAAGAATTCCTTGAGGCCAAGCCTCAAAACCACTGGGAAAGTTTTAATTTGATTCTCACTTGTAACAACAAGAACACCATTCAGGTCAAAAATCAAATGAAAATCAATCACCTCTAGCAAAAGATGTTTTTCCTGCGAGGTATGTGCAAAAAAACCAGAAATTGTTGTCATTTCATGCACATCACCCTTGGGAAAACTTGAAGTGGTTGCGTCATCTTGGCAATTGACATTCACCAAACTTGAAATCCTTGGAATCTTTTGCAAAAAAAGCTCCAAATGCGAAGCTTCATCCACAAAACCAGAAATGTTTTCAATTTTTTGGAACCTATAATTGGCAAAACGAAAAGTTTTTGCACTTTCTTGTGAAATGCCAAGCTTTGTAAGTGGAGAAAACAAAAGAAGGCCCACATCATGCAAAGCTTCTGCACCACTAGTTGTTGCCAATTGCATTTCAATTTTGGGGCAAAAGGATGTCAATACCTCAAGGGGCCTCAACTTCGAATGGTCCACTAGTCTAGGATAATAATATCCCCGCTCTACATCATTTGGTGTTACGTCCTCAACATTGAGTTCACCAGAGTGGGCATCAACTAATTCCATCAAAACATCAAAAGTGAATACAAAATGTACATTAATTGATGGTTCAATCTACATTTCCATCATATCAATCACAAAGGAAAGAATCCATAGAACCCACCTTCAATTATATTATCCTTTCGCCCAAACTATTGAGAGAGGAAATTGACACCCTCTCCACATGTGAAGCCTAAATATGTACCTTAAAATAAAAAAGATGTATTAGTAAAAGAAATTAAGACATTACGAAACTCAACAAAATGATCATTTCAATAACAAATATTTGGTCCACTCAAGTGATTGTCAAAAAAATCACAATTGAAAAGATAATATCTAGCACTAGCAAGAAAATGTTGGACAAATGCATGACTCAAACATGATCTCCTAGCAGCCACCAAATGATCCTCAGAATTTCAATTACAAAGAGGTTGCTAGGTGATCGAGGGACAAATATTCACCTAATGGTCACCAAGTAATCGAAGGACAAACAATCACTTGGCAACTGTTAGGTGATTAATGAACAAAAAATCACCTAACGCTATCATGTTATTGATGGACAAATTATCACTTAGGGACCGACAAGCAATCGACAAACAACCAATCGTTTAGTGTTCGCGGAATGATCAATAAATAAACAATGGCCTAGCGGTTGCCAGGTTATTGACAGAAAAACAATCACTTGGTAGCCGTTAAGTAATCACTTGACAAGCCATCACCTAGCAATTGCCAAGTGATCAACACACAAAATATCTTCCAATGGCCACCAAACGATAAACGCAAAAACACATGATTGAGGGCTTCAAGATGATAATCAAATTAAATGCAATGAAAAGAATATACAATGATATCTTACAATAAAACTAGACATTTTAATAAAGTTGTCTTACAAGTTTAT
>Ga0116228_10001749_pt1 | contig 18199 bp, 14 predicted proteins | sample S1TSphfallax_2_FD_89694 | JGI IMG/M metagenome (GOLD analysis project Ga0116228, IMG submission 89694) | Host-associated microbial communities from peat moss isolated from Minnesota, USA - S1T2_Fc - Sphagnum fallax MG | ecosystem: Host-associated > Plants > Peat moss > Unclassified | place... | reverse complement strand
TGTGATTTCTTGTCAAATTTTCAATTTACCACACATTTATTGCATTTTTGTTGGGAAAAACTCATTTTTGAAATGAAAAATTTCAAATTAGTGACATGGTATCCAAACATGGTTCATATTATGTGAAATGACATGGTGTAGTATACTTTCAAGTTTCATAAAGACTAAAAGTTATTTAAATTGTTTTTGGAATATATTTGTATTTTTGAGTACACATGTACATTACATTTATTTCCACAAATATACTCCAATCTCCCATTTTATAAAATGAAAATGAAATAGTTTCTTTCCTAATCTCTTGCTCAAGTTATATTCTAACATAATATGCAAAAATATTGTGAAAATATTTCAAAAGTTTGAGGTGGGATACACTCAAACATGCACATCCCTGTAAAGTAATACAATGTGACACCCCAAAGGGGGTCACTATAATGTGCTTTCACCCTAGGATTTACTTCACCTTTGATATCCCCCCAAAAAAACTAGTTTTTGGAATTCAATAGACTACCTTTATTGTATATTTTACCATGTTTGAACCTAAGGTTATTTGAAATTTCTATTTTTTATAAACAGTGCCTATAAAATATGAAGAGAAAAACCCTTGAAGTTGACAAGCATGGTAATTGGTGAATTTGACCTTTTCTATTTTTTTAAAAAAAAACCCCAACCTTATACATAAAACAATGTTTTGATGAAAGTTCTATAACAAATTGTGTAATAATAACACATGAATTATTTAAAATTTCAAAAAAAATTGATAAAATTTAGGAATCCATTTATTAAATACAATTTGTTTCTTTTGTTTGTTTGGAACATTTTGTCACATTGAGATGTCTCAAACCATAGCTCCCATATCATTGGAAATTTTTCAATGTAGGGGTACACCAAGGTGAGTTCATTATGTTTTACATGTAGTTATTGAGTTTTTTTCCATTGAAAATTCAATAAAATTACAATAAATTTCAAAGACATTGGGCTACACACTCGATAGTTTGATGAGTGGGGTTGCATGGAGGTGATTTTGTATTTTTAGATATAAGGTATTCAAATATTGAGTAACTTTTTTCATTGAAAATTCAAAAACAATAAAACTTCAAATTTGAATGCAAATTGGATTTCAAACTTGGGATAAACAAGGTGTATCATTCAAATTTGCAAGATTTGGGGTGCACCAAGGTGGTTTTGTAATATTTAGGCCTTTGATTAGTGGTTTTTTGGGCAATTTTTTTTCATTTTGACAATAAAAAATCCCAATTCAAATTGCACAACAACTTTTTTTTGGGAAAAAATACTACAAAAATTGCTATATTTTGAGGAAAAAGGTCACATGTTGCCATACATGTTGCCATACTTAGACAATGAGTTCCTATCGGTTGCCATAATGACATGAACTTAAAACAACTTACTTTGTTGTTTGGCCTCTAGCCGAATTTGGCTCATTCCTCTTGGGAATGATCACCAACTCACCTACGATAAAATTTGGAGGGAAGAAAAAAAAAAAACCTACCTATGATATAGGAGTTATTGAATTTTGAGTATTTTGTCAATGAAAATTAATTTTTTTGGGAGATTGGGGGTGCAAACTTGGCATTGTCAGAAAGCTCTTCATGAGTAGGGTTCCATAGAGGTGATTTTGTTTTTGGGGGGGACCTAAGGTGCAAGAGATATTAAATTTTTAGCAATTTTTCTCATTGAAAATTCAATAAAAATGAAAACAACTAAAAATTTAATGAAAATTGGATTTCAGACTAAAGGGGGTTTGATTGAAAGGTGAAAGTTGGGGCTAGTAAACTTACCAAATTTTGCATGTTTTCATTGTGAGGGGAGGGAAAGTCCTGGCACCAAGTGCGGTCCACTAGTGTGCTTATTGAAGTCCCACTTCCCTAGAGTCATGGTGCTCCAAAATGGAAGTGAACAAGTACCTTCCTATACTTGGCCAATATGTGCATCCAGGCCCTAAGAGGCCTATTAAGGAAACTTGATAGGAGACAGGTAACATGTTGAAGGTATGAGAGGAGCGTGTGTAAAGGGTGGAAATCAAGCCGTAACCAAACTCACCACTACTCCTCCACTGAGGATGGATGCAGGATTTTGAAGTTTGATTGAGACTCATTACCTGAGGGAGCTGATAGGATTGAAAGCAAAGGTCCCTCTGACCCTTTCATTCTCCAAACATTGTCATCATAGTTCTACAAAAAAGGTGCATCCCTAAAGGATCACATTACTTCTTAGACAGCCTCCATCCTAGGGCCGCCTTACCGACATGTAAGGTATTGCTGGTTTGCCTATTATTATCTACCAGCAATACCTTACTTTTAGGTAAAGGAGCTTAAGTTATAGGAGAAGGCTAGGGCCAAAGGCCCTTCCTTGGTTTGGGGTGCTTGGGCACAAGGGTTGTAACCTGAGCGAAGGGCACCAAGCAAACAAAGAAAGGGTTGAGGGTCCTACAATTCTCCAGTGTAGAAACCTGCCCTAGTTTTTAGGATTGTGCTTAAGGTCCAAGGCATAATTGACATGTTCTGAGGGCAGTACCTCACATAAAGCATGACCAGACCTGGTATAGCAGGGACCTCCTGTGTATACCTTGGGAAACTTTGACTCAAAATTTTCCACCATATGCACAGGAGGTCCTGCCATAAGGGGTTCACCTTTCAGCGAGTGTTTCACGAAATGGAACACTCATCAAAAGTCCTTTATGGGAAAAAAATGAAGGACCCTTTATGGTTCACTCTTACCACATCAGATCTCTTACGTGTCGTATGTAATTGAAGGATGACTTCTAGTTTAACTCTAGATCATTGAGATCTTGTGTTCACAAATTAATTCAGACCATGTCCTCTTCCACATTCTCTAACTCCTTTTTTTAATTGTCTCCATTATTCTTAGAATTAAGCTTTGTAGCTTCACATCATCACAAAATAATGTTCGCACAATTTACAGATATTTGTCCAGCTTCTGCCCCTGGGACACCCAGCCATGTGTAAGATGCATGACTCTCAAAGATAAGGACCTTCAAGGGGGCTGTTCTGTGTATTTCAGGTCCTGCACACAGCTCTCTCTCTTCACACTGGGGCCCTCATTCCCATAATGGCCCCCTTCTTGGTCCTTAAGCTACACTCATCTTACTCTTCTTCTTCTTCTTCTTCTTCTTTGTTGTATCATTAAATTTTGTTTTTCCTCCTCTGTGTACAGCACTTCTCCTTACATAGAGTTCTTCATGGCAACAGAGCGGCCACGTAAACCAGCCCCTCTCCTACAATAAAATTTAAGAGCTTTTTTTGTGGACAACATAATTTTGGAAGGTAGGCCTACTACTGTCTCTGTTCCATTGGAACATGAGCAGGTGCTCCAGCATACTGTCTCTTGAATTGTCCCAATAGCAACTGCAATTAGGCCTACTTGTACTTAACCAGATATTATTGAGATTTTGCACTTATAGTAGCAATTAGTAAACGTAGTCTGTTCTCTAGACTATATATCCTTCTTCCCCCACTGTTTTTCAGTTTTCGTCTTATTTTGTAAGTTACCTATACCTCTTTGTTTTTGGCTTGCAATGAAGTCTTACAAATTTACATCAACTAATATGTGGAGTCCATTGGATGAGTAAATTTGGGGGCACATAGAAACTGGGGACTGTTCAGTGAATTCCCAACTTAAAGTGAGAGTGTTTCTGAACTTTAGAGTTGCACGCATGATCCATTCAAGGCAACATTGAGTTACATGGATGTATTAGTAATGCCATCCTTGAATGAAGAGGAGTAGCATGTGTACATTGTCTAGGGAGGCTACCTACTAAAACCATCAGTTATGTGGTAGGTAAGGCCCTAGGGGGAGGGCATTACCAAAACAAAGGGCTTGCACAAGGTGAAGTTGAGTGCTACCTTGGTTCCAGTAACCCCTTCCCCCAAGATCCTTACCTCATGTAATAATTGGTTGCATTTCTTTTCCTGGTGATACCCAATGGATGCTTGTCAAGTATCATGGGGAAAAAGAAAAAGAAAAGACAAGGCCTTTTAATAATTGAAATGCCATGCCTTAAATGTGACATTGTTGCTCATGTGAATAATTGTACTTCCATGCACACAAAAAGATTTGCATCAAGTTATTATAAGTCCTGAGAACCACCTTGCTAACCAATGAGGTTTTGGCACAATTTTTAATAAGTCCACCCAACACCAACTAATGAAACCAACTTTTCATTTTTGAATGCAAAGTTTGCCAAATGCAACCCAAAGTCCCACCCAAACCACATCCAAATCTTAGTAAAAGTCATAATGAAACATAGATAACCACCAAACTTGTCCAATTCCAAGAAATGTATGGACAACTTGCTAAGTGGTAAGATCAATTTCCACCTTCTACTCCTGCCAAGTTGTGATGACCTCCTAATAAAGGGAATTTTTTTGAATAATAATTTTTTTTGTCAACATGTGAATAGTTTTGTCCAAATGTTTGCTTCAACAAGTTGCACAACTTATCCTTTCATGAATGCAAGCATGGAGAAAGTGCACTCATTTTTTCCAAATCCAAGCACAAACACAATAGTTATTTTGACCAATTTATGGTACTAACTCAAAATTGTTGAATCAACAAGCCAGTGTTGCTAATCATAGCACACAACTTGGTCATTAGATTGGTATCAAATGGCTTGGCCATAACTTTTGGTGCATGCATTTTTATCATGAGTTGAATGAAGTTGTTAAACATCTTTTTGTTCAAACCAAACCTTGATATTGGAAGATTTCATGATTCATTTAAAACTTTTTAATATGCATATTATTCAATAAATACAACTTTCCATAATTAGCATGCCATTAAAGTGGCACCACATAGGGATATGTAACAAGATTCACAAAATCCTTAATGTGTTAATGAGGATTTGGGCTCGTTTGTATTCATTCACACCCATCTTTAGAATGAGAATTGGTTTTTTTTTTTGCAAGTTCTTTCCATTGTAATGAAAATGGAATTATGTGGAAAATAAGAAAAGAGGTTTCATAAATGCAACATAGTTTTCTCATAATTTTTCTTTGTGAATCTTGATATGAATTTATTTTTTCTTGAAGCTTTTTTATTATATTAAAAAGTACAATTTTGAATAATTGAAGACATGTTTAGAAATTAGAAAAGTAGAATTATGTTTTTGTTGGCAAACTACATGCAAATGTACTGAAACAATATAGATTCAATAATATATAGTAGAATGAAGGTAAAAAATATTTCATTCTCAATTATAAATCAAGTCCTTACCAATGGACTATAACTTCATACATTGTTATCTTTTGTCAACTTTTTTACTTGACATCTTACATTATATGTAATACAATTATGTAAGTACATAAAATGGTAATTAGAAAATAGTTAAATAGTTAATTTAATACATAGGAGGTGTATTGGCCATCTAATTATTTACCAACCTAACTTGAATGTAATTTACCCACCCACCATAGTCAATAGCTTAAAATGACCTAAACACTTAATATGGTACATACTTACTATGCATATTTATTTAACATGGTACCTACATACCCACCTATTGTACCTAAATATTAGGTAGGTAAATAAGTACCTAAGTAGGTAGGTACCATAGCAAGTACATAGTTAGGTACGTATTATAGTAAGTACCTATGTGAGTATGATGTCATTTTTGTTTGTCCAACTTGACGAGATGTCTTATTTGACTATAAACCCATTGGCCATCTTGACCAATGATATATATATTTTCAACTTGACCAAATGTTTTAGTTGATAGATAATCAAGTGGTCCATCATTAATCAAATTGATTAATCAATAACTACAATGTCCATTCATAACGTAGACCTTTAGTCAAAATGGACAACTTGGAAAATCTGTTTTTTTACTAATGATATTAAAATATATCAATCATACATAAAGGTATATTAATGTATATTGATATATTAAAGTTGAATTAAAGATATATATGGAATGTATTAAGGCCATATTACAAATGTGATAATAATAAGAGTAATAACATAATAATAACTACCTTAGTCTACCTACTAGCTACAATAATAATTTAATATATTATAATGATGACATTATGCTACATTATTATAGAAAAAAAATGTAATAAATAGTATAATAATATTATTATTATTACCTATTAATTATTATTACCTATAATAGTTAATCTAGAAAGTAGGTAAATTAAGCTAGTGTAGCATAGATATTAGGAAATAATTACACAAATAATTTATGATTAAATTGTTCACACTTGCAATTAAATTTTTTAACTCATATCTTTTGTATTTCACTCTTCTAGTGTGGAGTATATAAGTAGGTGCATTAGAAGTTTTCAAAGTGCAAATGCAATTCAAGGGATGAAGCAATAAAAATAATTCAACCCTAAAAGCTAAATCCAAAATAAAATAAGGTTATTTAAAACCTATCTAATTAACTTAGGCCTACCTACTTACATATTTCCATAAATGCTACATGTCGACATCATATTGATCTTAAATTGAATTATCCAAATTGAGTTAATTAAAATATTGAACATTAAATAGGGTTTAAATAGGTGACATATCACCAAATAATTGGCCCTCAAAAAATGAACACAATTAGTATGCGATGTAGCAATTTTTAATTATGACACATGCCATGATCTAAACCATCCAAAATGGATGATGTGGTTTTTAAATAAAAAGAATTTGAAAATATTCAAAAATTTTATAACACAAACAACATATCATGTATTGTCAATGTTGACCAAATTAATCACATGTTAGTTGCAAATGACAATGCACATACAATCAATCAAAGTAAGAAAGTGTATTTTGTTGAATTTTATTTTTCATCCAAAGACCACGTTGTTTGTGATTATGGTCAAATGCAATTAACATTTTAATCATAGATTTCACATGCAACAAAAACCTAATTAGAATGACCAATCACAAAATCCTATTTTTGTTGAAATGAACAAAAATGTTCAATTCATTTTTCTTTCACCCATAAAATATATTTATAATATAGGTATTAGTTGTTATAAGTAGGTCCAATTAGTAGGATGGAAATAATGTAATTTATAATGAAGGTTTTTAATTAATTAAGTAGTGTTGATGAGGTGGTACTTACTTGGTCATGACAAGTACTATTAATGAAAACCTAGATGTAGCAACTTGGTGGTTCACTAACACTTACTTGGGTTGTAATGGAGATTTTGTTTACTTTGATTTTGGAACTCAAACAATCATTTTTTGTTTGTATATTTTTGCCATGGAAACAGACCAAATGTTTATTGTTTGTAATAACTTTGCGGGTACCATACTTAGTTTTTATCAACCAAAATATGATTCATTATTGAAATGTTTATTGATATGTTTTTAATATTCAATTTGAATTTTTCATACATGATGTTTTTTAATCATGCACAATCACCTTATTTCTTTCAATTCAAATTCAAATTCAAAATTCAAACAAATATAAGATGTTGAAATTCAATGCAAACATAAAATTTAAACTAAGTTATGATGGTGTAAATATGTGGATGCTATGAATTTAAATAATAATAAGTTGCCAAAATTTAAAGCTCCATTACATAATATCGCCAAATAATACCCTCTTTGACACACATAGTTGAAAAAATTAAAACATAATGACCTTTAAATAGAGCTTTGTGAATATATTTAATGAAAACAATTCTTGGAAAATTTTACTTCATCTAGGCAACTAGAATTTTCAAAATATGGAAATTCAAAGGTCCTAAAATGGAATTTTAGAAAGAAAAAAATGTTTTCTTGCTAGAATTTTTGACCTTAAGTGCCATAGTGATTTGAATTAGCATGCCCCAACATTTTAAGTTATTTCCATAAAACGGCTATAATCAAAAAGTCCATAAGTGGATGGGGACCTTGGGGATACTTGATCTTTTAAAAGTTTGCCTTTGATAAAATATTAATGATTTTGGTGTAATTTTTCAAAGTTGGAAATATTAGCTTGTAATGTTTCATTATATTGAATCCTTTTGTTATATTTTTCATGTTTCATTTGGGTTTTATGCAATAATCCTTGTTAGACCTTTAAAAATGCGCATTATGAGTTCCATAAAAGTTCATTGTAATTTGCCGTTACCACCAATAGCTCATATGTGAATTGAACAATTGTGACAACCCATGCAAATAACATGGTTTTTTACACTAACATTGTAACCCAATTTTGGATGATTATGCTAAAAATTTGTCCACCGCATCACAAAACATTTGGAAATGTTCATGATGGTAGCTAGTTGTAGGATCGAAATACATCATGTAAAAAGATCAACTAGTCAAGTATTTACAATTGCCATAATATGAAGACACCATTTCCTTGGGTGAACTTGATCGAGGCATTGATTAACTTCCATAATGGAAGTAAACAAAACAAGGCCAAAAATATGTGCAAATCACAAAGGAGATTGAGATTGAACATTGCATAAAAAATTGTTCAAAAACTTGTCTTATGACATCTTAACTTATAACCAATATCTTATACCTAGTTTTGCCATGACATGTTTCAAAATATCCAACATTGATATGGACAATGAATATTATCATTTCACAAGATCTAAAAGTATTCTTATTTCCACAATCTTGAAAAGTTTAATGAATTCCAAATTTCACTTATAAACAAATTTACAAAAGTAACAATATGGTTTCTAGAGAAAAACCTCCAATTTAACCACCATTGGTAAATCAAATAAAATTTGCACAATTTATCATTTTTTTTTAATGGGCCATGCAATGAGCTACCCCATCACATAGGGAAAATATTTCTCCTTTAACTGTGATGTCACTAAAATAATGTTACAACCTTGGAAAAAAAACCACGACTCCATTTGCACCAAAACAAATGAGTCCATACATTGTCTCCTCTTTGGTTAGACCTTCTTGTTGGTCATATTCATGCTTAGGGTACCCAAAAGGATTGTTGAACAAAAAAATGACTACAAAGGATTATTTTTTAAATAATATTTATTGCCTTATAATCATAGTGGATTGTTGTATGCCTATAACTAGAATGATGTCATGTTAAACTAATAAAAAAAATTAAGAATAGATTGGAAACAAAATAATTGTCCTTTTAAGTATTTAAAAATAATTTTAGTCTTAAATAAAATTTTCATTTTAATGGAATCAAAAGGAATGCATTAAGTAATGCAAATGTCCATTTTATTTCATGGACAAATTGCTTGCCTTATAGCCATAGCACTTTTAGTTCTTTTCATAATTTGCTTGCACATATTGTCTGCCATCTCCCAACCCACCCCATTAGACCAATGCTTCATGGGATTGTCAAAACCATTCAATTGTACAAACAACTTTTTCATTGTCATGTATCATGTCATGGGGTGGCCATGATCAAGCAAATGAAAAATCAAAGTGAATTGAATAATCTTTTTCTTCTTTTCAACTTGATTTACACCATTAATGACTTGTTGCAACATTATTTTAAGAACCTTGGCAAAATAGAACCTCTCATTAGCAACATGGATGTTGTTTTATAATAAATAATATTCTTCCCCTACCTTTTATGTCCAACATGGTTACAAAAGCCTTATGACAACTTGAATGCTTCCATAAGAAATTGAGTTTATGAGCCAAATACTTATTTCCACCTTCAATTTAGGTGCACACATTGCATTGAATTTAATAGAATTTTCCATAGAACCTAGAACAGATTCCATTGAAGGAAACTTCATTATCTGTGTAATTGAAAAGTACCTACTCAACTCATAGTTTTTTTTGTATTTTAATGTTCTCTTGTGCCACAACTGTTCCAAAAACAAAAACTTGGGTTCCATAACAAAAGAAACATCAATAAAGGGATTGGAAAAAACAAGATCCCCATGAAAGATTGTCTCCAAATAAATATTTATATTCAAAGTTCTTTGGGCTACAACATGGACATGAGTAAGATGAAGACAAACATGAACATTCCACCCTTAAAAGTAAAATGAACCCAAACACCACAACTCAACCCCTAAAAAAATGAAGATTATTGCAACCCTAAGCTTAAGCTTACGACCAAGGTTGAGGCAAAGCAAAAAAGAAAAAGAGCCGAAAACAAGCTGAGGCAAGAAATAGGCCTAAACACATGGGGGAATGAAAAAGGAAGCACTTTTACAATTCTTGGGATGAACTCTCACTTTGGGACTTGGGAGTTTCAAATGTTTTGAATATTTGGAACAAAAGTGCAAGGGGTAATCCTTGTTCAAATCAAGATTTTTCTTACCATTAAAAACCTTTAAAAACTTAGTTATTAAAACCAGGTTTGCATTTTCCATTGAAAGTAAAAAGCAAAAAGTTATGGCCACATGAAAGGCTAAGAGTCATGTGATCAAATGTGGGATCAAATGAATTCCAATGGAAGTAGTGAACCTAGCATTGGAAATATCTTTTTTTAAGTTAAAAGCTTTTTAATCAAAATTCATATGAAGAAGTTACGAACTCACAAAGTTGTGAAATTCATAATGTGGGAATTGTGGGACTCCCATTTATGAGCCTTGGGAAAAAAAACCATTTCAATGCAATGCCCATGGGGAGGTCTAAATTATACTATAAGGAGGAGGGTGGTTCTTCTCCCATGTCCAAGTTGTGTGAATGTACAAAACAAATTTGTGACCCAAAATTGATTCCATTTTCACTAACCACTTGCATTGTTTTGCTTGTTCAAATGACTTGTTTATGAAGTGTTTTTGAACTTGGCACATCGTCTTAATTGGTATTTTGAAACTTTCACACATCCTATTTCCTTAATGTGTATAAGTAAAAAATGTGCCCCAAGTTTTTTTTTCCTTTTACTTGTTTTTTATAGTTGCCATTCAAAGGTTCACCTCCTAATCATTTGGGAAGAACTTATGTGTGTATCAAAAATGAACACTCAACCCTAAAAAGAATATTAACACAAACATGAAAATCCAACCCCAAAAAGATGTGGAAAATAAATATAATGATGAACCTAAACACAAAGATGGACACTTGACCCCAAAAAAAAAGTGAACACAACAACTATCCTTAGAATGAAAATGAACAAACAAAATTGAGTTTATAAAACTCAAGCAAGCTACATAATTCTAAATGCAAGACACAAAGAAAAAATTCAATTTGATATTAGACTCAAAATAACCCAACAAAACAAAGGATAATGGATTTAACCTTACATCATTTTCAATTTTGTTATGACTTAAGGTTAAGGTTCAATGATCACACTTCAATGATAATAGAAATGTTGCAAACCTTCCCAATTCCAACTTCCTAAAACCCAAAACCTTGTTGCTTCAACCAAAACTTCAAGACCTAATGATAGTTAATTCTTCAATCTTAAGTTGAATCAACAAATTCCTTTATATGTTCACAATGATGGTGGAGTGGTGAACTCTATAGGAAACTATTAAGTGAAAGCAAAAAAATCTCAAGCAATTTTATAAGTTGAGGGGACAAATTGAAGTTGGGAAAGAATATATGCAAATGGAGGAAATGGGAGGTTGTCTCATCACAAGACCCTACATTTCACAAGACCCTATGTTTGGAGTGCATGATCTAGCTCATCTATCCCCAAATGTCTATGGTGGAGGTGGCTCCACCTTATTTGATGATGGAGCCCTACTTCCGATCAAAAATCGATCATCATGGTGGATTTGTCAAAGGACTACTATTTTTTTTTTAATCTTTGCACCTTTTTAGCATTTTCACATTTCATAGGTTTTTTTTCCTTTGAGTCTTTTGGTGAAGTTTCTCACCAAAAAAATGGTTGTTAGGTAAAGGCCTTGGGAGTGAACCACATGTGTGGAAGGGGAAAATAGACCCCTTTTACTCAGCAAATTGCATGATTAATAAGTGCAGGGGCCTTGGGTGAACCAACACCCACAATGGTGTGACAGTAAAAATCCCAAAATTCATATAAATCACTTTTAAATTTTACAAATACCTCATATTTAGACTAAATGAACATTTTTGAGTTCAAATCTAACATTTTATTGGGCATAATATGGCCACAAAAAGGTGGCACTCAAAAGGATGAAGGTAACAACAATTGTTTTGTTTTAGTGAAAAATTATTGGTCAATGTGACACGACCTTTGTAAATTTGGGGGTAAAGTTAATTTTTTTTGCTTAATGCAATGAACGCCAAGTGGTTAGATTGCCACCTTGCATCCCAATCAAAACCCTAAATTACCTATCATTATCACATCATTGACCACTATTTGCCATCATTACACCTTGCCAACATGACCTTTTCACCACCTTTGTTTTTTGTGTCTTATGTACATCACTAGCAATGGCGATGCAAAGGGAGGAGGAATTCACTAGCACTATGTTTAGAAATTAGCAGTAGTAGGGATTCATGATGCATTATGATAGGATTTTATGAAATTAGATTTTCCAAAATGGTGGCAAGGGGATGGATTCTGAAATATGGGGCTCAAGGGTTGATGATTCATGAATGTTGCATTGGAATTTGGAAAACCAAAAATTTCATGTATTACTATAATTTACAAGGTGGAGGTTTGGGCATGGAACTGCTCCAAAGAATTATGTTGAATTCCTTTTGAGAATTAATGGATTTTAGTCTCTAGAACTTATAAGTTATGATTCCTGAAGTTACTTCATAACCTACATGCATTGTTTTCTTCCATGCTAATTATTGATTTTTCAATCCTCAAAGTTGTTAAGAGTTTTTTCTTTTTCCAAAACTTATTGTGAGCTTTTCATGTCTTTGAAATTTGTTGCTACTTAATGGTTTAGGGTTTGTTAGCGTTGTAATTTTTTTGAGTTTGAAGTTTAGGGTTTTTGCCCTGAAGCTTGTTCAATTACAATCTACGATGTGACTATGACTCCTTTGGAAATGCCAAAGAACTTCCAATTATGCTCTATTTTCCCTATCCACAACCTTATTCATGAATTAGTAGTTGGTGCATCACTTACTTCCTTGAACCTTGGATTTAAATGTGTTGTGTCTAATCTTGATTCAACTTCTAGGATTGATTTGGAGATGGCCAAAAAAGATGAACAAAGGAATAAACACAAGTTGTATGAAGGATCCATGAAATTCCAAGATACTTGGATGACCAAACTACCATGGGTAGAATCTATGTTTGATGAAAAGGGCGAAGTGCAACAAGTCCGATGTAAGGTCTACAACTTTGTTAAAGGGAAATAGAAGTTTTTGGCTGCCAAACTTGATAGCTTGTTGAAACACCAAGGTCATCAAAAAGCCAAAGTGTCAATGCTTGGTGTTGATGCAAGATCATTCTATTTCAACAAGAAAATTGTACATGCTTAAAATGAACATCTTTACACTACCAATGGCCACCCATCTATTTTGGACCAACTCCAAATAGATGTGTCTTCTGAGCATAAACAAAAATACATGCAGTTTGTGGCTATTTTTCATCTTCTTACTCATGGATGTCCCATGATAGATTACAAATACCTGAAAGCTCTATTTCAACTTTTAAAGGTCAAGAGTGTTTTCGAAAAGCACTGGTTTGACACATCAAGGTGGGGGATGGTAAGGGTCATGCACATTGTATTGTTGGAGGTTACTAAAACAACATTTGTTGCTACCCCTTTCATTGTAGTCAATGCTAATGAAATCACCATGATTGATAACACATAGTGGTTGTCAATCCATTTGTATGTGGTGCAAAAATGGAGGTGCATTCCCATCCTCCTATGTGTTGAGGCAATAAATTTGTTTGCCACCTTTGATAACATTTTTTCTTTGATGGTTAAGTGTATGTTATATTTTGGTGGTTTGGGGGTGGAAGAACTAACTAGAAAGTTGGCAAGCATTGGTTCTGACAAATCTAGTATCTTCCAAGGTCATCAGACATGCATGACCACACATATCAAAGATAAGGTTGCTCCATTCATCACTAAAATGCATTGTTTTGCCCACTGAACCAACCTGGTGGTCATCACCTTGTCAAATGTCCCTTTACTGCATCAATTGGAAGGTATCCTACAAAACATATATGTTTTTTATCTTCACAATCTGAAAAAGTTTGTAGAATTCCAAAAGCTTGCAAATCTTCTCAACACCAAGGACAATAAGATTTTATGGAATGTCAAGACCCACTGGATCTTGATGCTTTCTCCTTCAAAAATAATTTATTATGAGTATTGGCCTCTCATTGTGAAGATGCACATCGAGAGTCCAAACAATGATACTGCCAACAAAAACTTGAATGCTCGATGTGATGTGGAGCTGATTTTGGGCTTACCATGTTTATTGCCATTATTTGAGTGTGTCCATAAACTCATCAAGATTGTGCAAGGCCGAGATGTTTTTGTATGCAATCTTGTGAAAGCTATCAAGTTGGCCTAGTTTGAACTATACAAGTTGTATTGTCATTCTTTTACCAAGTTCAAAGATGTTGCCTTTTATGATTTCAATGCAATTAGAAACTTGACAAATGCAACAACACCGATTTAGTGGTTTTCTAACTTGAATGGCAGAGAGGATGCAAAATACCTTGCATTCTTTTTCTTTAGACACAAGCACCCTATTTATAATTCTTGCATTGAAGGTGCAATAGCTCCTTAACCTGTCACTATAGTTACTTTTGGCATGGTAGTGAACAAGGTCAAGGAAGAGTGTGAAGGGGCAACTCGAGGACTTATCTCAAAGCTCGAAATGCGATTTCTAGAATAGGAAATCATGAATGCATTAAGTGTGGTGTACCCACAATATTGGGTTGTTGATTTGACAGTTGCGAAAAAAACTTTTTTTTCTCACCTTAGCACATTGAAAGCGGCTTTTTGTAACCCTCGTAAGATTGGTGGGTTGGACCAAGATGTTCCTCTATTGCTTTCAACTCACACGTTTGACTTGTAGTTTAGTCATTTCAAGATGACCATGTTGCATAATTATGAGGCAACATTACATGAAGAAAACCAGCTCAATCCCTTTACAAGGCTTTGGTGCAAAGTCTTCACATCTATTGTCCTCAACCTCAACCTCTCAAAATATATAAAGCTAGACGAAATTAGTGTTGTCCAAGTTATTGGGTTAGTTGAAGTAGACATTTAACACTATTGCCTTCATAAAAAACAAATTACACAACCGTTTGAGCACACATCTTGATTTGTGCACTAGGTTCCATAATCAACAATTTTTTTACTTTACAAAAAATTTCATATGACCAAGCCATTGCCAAATGGTAGGACAAGGTGCTTTATTGTGCAAATGCATAGCTGACAACCAAATCTTGAAAGTTGGAAGTTTCTACAAAGATTTTTTGGATTGCAAATTTGCATTTACAAACCATATAAGGATGTAAGTGTAACATAAACATTTTTTGTTTACCATGCATTTTGAAATCCCTTTCAAATGTAGATTTTGTGATTCAATTTCACATGGAATTTGAATTTCAATCTGTTTTAGAATTCAATTTTGTATAATTGAACTGCTGAATTATTGTTCTCTTAGATCTAGAACTGAAACCAGTGTTCTCATAGATTTAGAATTGGAATTGCAACCACTAGACTACCAAATTAGTGTTCTCCTAGATCTAGAACTGGAACTAATATTCCCTCGTAGCCAAATGCACTCCCCTGCTCACATAAATGTCGCCAAATTGTTCAATTGGGCTTCCTATGATTGTTGTCATTCTGCAGACATTTGCAAGTGATGACTCTCCACCATAGCCACTCTAAACCCAATAAATTCGCCAAAGTAGCTCCACCTCAGCAAAAAAAATAGCCACCTTTGCTATTTTATGTCTGAGCTGTGTAGCCCCATTGGCAACTACTTGGACTTTTTTAAAAAATTTAAAAAAGAACACTGGTAGCAATGTGGGTGCTGGTTCAACCTGATAGAGGAATTGCAATGGATAGGCTTACCTGCCAATTGATTGTCACATGCCGAGGTTTATACTGCCATACCCGCTCTTACAATCAATGATGGTTGAAATGCACAGCTTCTGTTTTCGACTTTGGAGAATATTGTTCTGACTCTCCTTGTGCGTATGGTACAACATATGCAGTCTCCAGAGTTTCTATACTTCAATTCAACTTTGGAAAAATATTCCCCCCATGAACTTCTACTTGTCCTTTGCCCTTTGGTAGACTAGTTTGTGGCAGGAAGGTACAAAGTCTAAGAAACATCACTCGTCAACAAGGTGGGTGCTCATTGGGTGCACATTTGAAGTACCTACCGCAACCATTGATTTTAAACTATGAATTGGAAAGTTAAGAAATTACGAACTTGAGATTGACTAGGTAGTGTAAGTGGCCTGAGCACACAAGCTCTTCTCCAAGGACCCACAACCTCACCCCGCCCCCCAAAATTGAAGTTGTGAACTATGACAGCTTCTGGCCCATTGATTGACGTATACTGTGCAAAATCAGTCTTTATGAGGAATGTTTTGTTTCCAAGAACCTTAAAAGCATCGAGAAAAGTTTATTCTGTTGCCCCAATTTCTTACCAAAGTCTTTGCCAACGTTTCACACGTTTCTCATTATCTCCAGCTGAAATTTGTGGTGATAATTTGGTGTCAACTAACATCTAATAAGAGGGGTTGTGTTCAGGGTTTTTGGTTTTTCAATTTTGTGATGTAGCTGAAGTGGCTATCATCCATAAGATGATTCTAGCATCCTTCTATATTAATGGCTACCTACTCAAACCTAATATTGAATTTTTAAATATTGATATTATTATTTTTCTGATTAAAAACTCCGAAAGACTACTAATTTTTCACGTTTTCCTTGTTAAATTCACCCAAAAAGAACGTTGAATCCACATCTGGAATTGAATGTAACTTGGTATTAGGAAATTAAGTTTCATTTTGCATTCACATGAAAAAAAACTTAACTACCAGAAAAATTGAGGTGGCATCCCCATTGGCACCTTGATTCAAGGTCATGATTAATCTAAAGCTACTTTCAGACCCCTCCCCCAACCCCTATGTCTTGCCTCCCATTGCAAACAAACACAAAGTTCATTGTGTCAAACACAGTTCATTATGGAGACACAATTCTTCATTGTTCCCAATCATTTAAGTAGTTTCACAGTATTGCAAATGGCCTATTCAGTATCAATGATGGCAATAATTCCAAATAAAATGAATTTTCAGTCTTCAATATTGAATGCCAATATAAAAAATCATGAGCTTATTGATTGGGAAAATTGTTCAAGAAACACTCATCTTGAACAAATGTCATTTGACCAAAAATGTCATTTTGAATAAGTCAATTTTAATGTGGCCAACTTGATACTGGTTTTAAAAACCAATTGGGTTGTGCACAATTGAACTAATCAACTCATCTTATTGTTAGTCATGTTATTTGTCAACACAATGTAAATTTGTAGGCAACAATTAAAACAAATAAAATAGGGTTGCAATATTTTAAACCAAAACTTCACCTCCATAATCACAAACCATAATCAACCCACCATAACTTCATGTTGTAACAAATAATGACATCAAATAAATATAAAACTTGTCCATTTCAAACCTTCTACATATCCAAGATTTGAGATGACTTTATTTTTCTTCATATCTTACTCAAATAAAGTAAATGAACATTTTGTTTTGAAGAAACATTCAAAGATTAACATGAATTCAGTTAGATACCATTTTCAAAAAGTTATCAAAATTTCTGAAGAATTCCTATTTGAAAATTCTAAACTATCACAATTCTAAATTTTTATTATTCATCAAATCATGCTTAAACTTAATTAATTAGGTCAAAAAAAATTCTTTGTAAAATTCATTATATGGGAACAAGTAATTTCTTTAAAAATCTATCAATGACATGATTAAATGTAAGCAATAGTTCCTTAAACTAAATTCTTAGAGTCCTCATTTTGCATACATACAATATTTAGTATTAACATTTATGATCTAAAAAATATCACAATTCATCAAAGTCACATATTGTTCAAACCTATGGTTTTATTTGGATTATTTTATTTTTTTGATTTAATACATCATTACAAATTGACTATGTAAACTCATTATCATGCACCATCAATCAAATAAAAATTTTGATTTCTTTTTATAAATTTTTATTAATTGTTCAAATTTTATGACAAGTTGTAACCAATTTATCTAAATGTTCAAACTTCAAGTGGGTGTAATTTTTGTCACATTTATGTGACACTAGTGGGTACCCGTTAATTGTTTCAACCAATTAATAACTCTTGTTGTTGTTTTGTCTGTGTACTCCAGCTATAAAATATTTTAGAATCTTTT
>Ga0116228_10001748_pt1 | contig 18201 bp, 15 predicted proteins | sample S1TSphfallax_2_FD_89694 | JGI IMG/M metagenome (GOLD analysis project Ga0116228, IMG submission 89694) | Host-associated microbial communities from peat moss isolated from Minnesota, USA - S1T2_Fc - Sphagnum fallax MG | ecosystem: Host-associated > Plants > Peat moss > Unclassified | place... | reverse complement strand
GCCTACTAACAATTGTGGAAGACATCTCATCATTGTTGAACCATGTGGTTATTGCAACTAGTCTTACCATTGTGATGACATTATAGTGACATATTGCAAGCATATTTTCCATCCTTTTTGCCTTGGTGCAATGCTACAAATCTAGAACTCAAAAAGTGTTGTGTTTGTATGCAAAGGTTACATCTGGACTAGTGGGTAAGTTGGGGAATTTGTGAACCAAATGAGGATATGCAATAATTGGTTATGGATATGCATCTTGATGACTTGCATAGGGATATGGTGTTGGGTGTGTTCAAAGTTGCAAAGTGTGGACTTGATTTGATGTCCGTCACTGGTGAATGGAAGTGGAATACTGAACTTGTATATGCTAAGATTGTTGGGATCTTGATAGTTGATAATTTGCAGCTCATTGCTATGAAGTGGCATTAGATTATTAGATCACCAATATGAATATATCAATAAGCTTTCTAGATATATTTGCTCCATTTTTGTAAAACTAATGTAAATATTACTACCATTATATGATTACAAATTTGACCATGGATGCCAAAAGCATTGGATAGGTCAAACAACTTCTTGGGAAATCCTACATGGCAAACTCAGTGTTAATTAGCACCTGAAAGCAGTCCCACAACAATCTTCTCAACCACAAAATTGCCACAAACAAAAACTCCATTGTTTTTTCCAACAAAGTCACATTCAAGTGTATTATCACCTTCGCATAAGCTGAAAGATATGGCACCTACTCCACAAGCGGTACGCCAAAAGGAGGTTATATGAAAAAGGGTTAGGGGAAAAAAGGTTAAGGAAAAGGAGGATTTCCATCCTCCTCAAGTTGCATTTCCCTAGTTGCAAACACAAAAAGGGTCAACAAGTGAGGAGCCACCAACCAAGAAGTTAAAGCTTTTTGAAAAAATAGATAAAAATTCCAATGATTAAACATTCATCAAATCAGCATTTGCCATTCCAAAGGAGTCAAGTAAATGTGAATTCTTAAATTCAATAACTTTCCTTTGTTGTAACTTGAACTTAATTTTCACAAAGTCTAGTACATTATTTTTGTTAGTTACCTAAATGAACATCGATATATATGTGACATGTGTTGCATGTAGGTGTGTTGGAAGAGGTAGATGGTGAAGGTGGGTAGTTTAACACAACAACAAATCCTAAAGGTATGCCAAATGCACCAACAAATCTAGGTGACTTTATGGCCTTGGTAGTACTTGATGCAATTAAGAAAATTGTAAATAAGGCCCAAGGTGGTTTTAGCCCTAAGTGTAAATCTATAGGGCCCAGTTCTAACTTGAGCTTATTAAACTAGTTTCAAGATGCAATGGTTGGGGTTGACTGTACAAGGCTAGATGTCAGTGATTTATTTAGCAAGGTGTTGTCAGATGCTTTATTTAGTAAATGTGAAAAAGAAGGGTTTGTTTTAGTACTTATGGAATTTCTCAACAATTTTTCAAAGAAGAAAGGGGCTACTAAGGATTTAGAGGTTGCAAAGCCTTCAAGCAACATTGATATAGTGGTTGATAAGGAGGAAATTGCCACAACCCCTAGTAAGAAGAATGCAAAACCACCCAAAGCCACCTATAATTCTTTGGGAGCTTCAAAGGTTTCAAGTAGTGGTGAAATTGTGGTTAATAAGGAAGAAGCCACAACCCTTAGTAAGAAACATGCAAAACCACTTAAAGGCACTTGTAATGCCTCTATTGTAGTGAAAAGAACTATCACCACATGCAATTAAGAAGACAGACCAATTAAAAAAGGTGTGGGTACAAGGTTTTCATCGAGATCCTATATGTGTTTTGAAACTTCTTTTCAAAAACCTTGCTTGAAGACCCAAGTTTAAGTCAAAAGCATCAAAGTTTATGTCAATTAGTATTAGTAAGGTTTAGGAGGTTAATTAGGATGATAGGCCATCTAGTCAAAAACATTTACAAACCCGACATTTTGTACAAGACTAATTGTAGATATCTACCATTTTTGAAATGTCATTGAATAAAGGTAAGGACTAATTTATGTATTGACATTCATTTTGAATTTAAGCACCTTATCTAATACTTCCTTTTTTTTCGACATTTAAAAACCTTTAGGTGTAGAAAGTGCTAAATGGTGATTAAAACCATTTCATCTCTTACTTATATTTGATTATTTTTTGCACATGGCACATTCATACTAAAGTTCATTGAAAGTCTCTAGATGTTTTACAACTTTGTATACAAAATGTATGATGATTGGCTTTGGTCAATTATTGTCTATTTGTTATTTAGTGCTAAACATTCAAATGCCAAATTCTCATTGCTTGTATTTGTGGCCTTACATTGAGCTTTTTCTATGTAAGTAATTAAAAGGCACCAAAATACAACATATCATATGGAGTTGATGCTTTGGTTAGAACGTTACTTTTTCAAACCATTGGTTCTTGCACATTGTTTAGTTATATTTCCTAAATACATTTTGAACTACTTGACATTTAGCACATGATACACCTTGCATTCAACGTATGCACCTTGACATTTAGTACATACACCTTAGATTTAGTAAAGACACCTTGAATTTAGCACATAGACCTTACATATGTTCAAAATGTGCAAAATGTATGTGCATTACACCAATACATTTTACATAAATTGCCTTTGTGAAGAATTTTCACTCACAAAAATATTAATATACTTTAAGCTAGAGAATGTTTTTGTCATCACTCACCCTATCTCAAGCTTTGTCTCTTCCAATAATAAGATTTGTAATGTACATTTTGGATGCTAAAATATTATTGTTGCCTTGTGTCTAAGCAATTTTTCAAGCATTTGGTGTTGAAGATGGAAATGTTACCCTAGTCATGCTTCTAGGCTAATACATTCTAAGTTGTTTGACACTTAGCACATACACCTTACATTTAGCAAAGATACCTTACATCCAGTAGAGACACCTTGAATTTTAGCACATACAACTTGCATGTGTTTCAAAATGTGTGAGGTGTATGTGCATTACACCAGTACTTTTTGAATTGCTTTACATTTAGCATACACACCTTAAACAAATAGCTTATAAAAGGCATCAAAATTACTAGATCATGGAGTTGACGTGTTCTTTTCTGGAGCACTACTTTTCACCATACACGTATAGAGTCATTTGAACATCATCTAGAGATATAATGATCTAAATATATTGTTCAACAAATACATTCCTCTTGATGATTTTTACATCCATTTAAACACACTGCAACCTATCACAAATGACCATCTCCATAAGTTTCACATTAATGTTCTAGATTGCATGTTACAACCCACATGTCCTATGTATGGTTACTATTTGTTTGTTTATCTGTCTGATTATGTACTTATGTGAACAAGCATCTCTAGTTACATACTACTAGGTAGAAAGTTCCAATGGGTATAAAGTTGGAACTCCAAGTATGTAGTTGCATAGATCTAACATTAATCTTGGACAACACATTTTGTTCAAGGAACATAGAACTTTACACATAGAAAATGACCCATGGCTTGAAAGGTTTGTAGCTAAACATTAAAACCTCCCTAACATACCTTGTTATATATCCCACTAAGCACATTCAACCAAGTCTTAGAAACAAAGCCCAACCATTGTAACAATGTTAAAGCACAATCCATGTCAAAAAATTGTGGTGGATAAAAGCTTATCATGAAAAAATGGATGTCCATACAAAGTTCAATGTTGGAAATATCAATCCCCTTGATCATCTACTAATTGATGACATGTAAGACCTTCTTGAATAAACCCTAGCACCTTAGTAGATAGTTCATAGGTAGACAATGAACCTTTTACAACATGTGTTGTAGTGGGCATTGGAAACTTGGAAGCCACAATTAGATGGGAGTATACAAATGTTGCAGGTGAATCCTTTAACAAATAGTAAGACATGTTGCCTTGACGCAATCTTTCATATCATAAACCGCATATGACATAATCTCCTTCAAACTACTCTTGGCCCCAAGCATTTTTGAAGTGTCAAATCACCATATGCAAGGGTTAATTGATTAACATAATCCATAAGTTCTCATCTATAGAACTTTGGCAAAACATAACTATGTTATCACCCACAAGGAGATCTTCTACCGTCTCCTCCCCGCCATTGCAATCTCCATTAGATCATCAAGATTAACCATAGTTTCCTTCACTTCTACCCTATTGATAGGTTTCAACCATGTTAAGGTCCATGGTTGCACATGGGAAGACTACTCAGATGGAAAATTTAAATTTGCATCTTCACATTTGGGACATTGGCATGATACGTCTCGATGTTCAATCAATGTCAAATCTTGATGTGAAATGGATCGAACTTGGTGTGCCTTGTGGCTGCCATGGATTGTTTGACATTCATGAAGTTGATTTTTATCAACATCATTTGTTTTCACTTCCCAAAAGTATTTGTAAATATTCCTCCTTGCATTTGGGTAAGCTACATGTTGCCTTATAGCCTCCTTTTTCAAGTATTTCACTACATCTCTTATGCATTGCAATTTGTGAACATTTGGCTTGATTTGTTCCTTCTGAAATTCCTGCTTCAATAAAACATTAGTGCCATCAACCTCTCCCTTGCCATGCCCAATGGCAAAGTAGTTCCAGACCATTTGACATCCAAAAGGTAATTGTTGGCAAATAGTCAAATTATGGTACCAAGGTAGAAAATACCAAGACCTTATGCTTTTGAACTATCCACTATAGCCATCACTCCATACCACATGGCGATTTGGGAAACAACCCTTGTCTTGTTAAAATCCCCAATTCAACATAAAAGCATGATGCATAAACAAAATGTCATGTTCTTTTTCATTTGAGATATAATATTGAACCTCTTTTAGAATTTTTGATTCTAGATGTGCTACATCATAATATGGGTTGATCCAGTATGTAATATGTACTAGGATGGTAATTTGAAATGAATCCTAGTGCATATCCTAGATTTCATTTTTCACTTTAAATGCATAATTCTCAAAGAAGTCAATACCAAAGAGTATTGTGTTAGGTGGAAAATTTGGTATAGAGAACTTGAACTCTTTCTCTTGCCACTTTGATGTAAAATTATGTAGCACAAACTCTTGCAACCTAGGCTTCAAATAACCTATGAGTTGACTAGGTTGGGTTTCACAATATTCTACCCTAAAGACCTTTTTATCACATCTATCTACACTTTTCCCAACAACATAGGAAATTTTGCGCCAAGTCACAAGTCTTTTTTAATTCAATTTAGATGGGAAATTTTCAAGGTCTTCGCACCACAAATTGGATAGTTACCTAATAAATAGTCCTTTTTGTGAAATGATGAGAAAAAAATTGTGGGGCATAAGATGGATGACCATAACTTTGTCAATTTCTTAAAACAACAAACATGGGTTTGACATTCTCTTACACCACTATCCTCTCCAAAGGGGCAACAAATTTCCACACAAGAACAAGTGCACTGCCCATGAACCATTTTCCCACAAATTTTAATACCATAAAATCCTTCCTTCAATTCACTAATTTTAGTATGATACTTGCAACAACAAGTATTCCATTCCTTGAGCTTTTTGACAAACCAAGGATTCAAATGTTCTTAGCTTCAGATGTTGATTTTTGAACAACATAAAAAAATCAAGTTGCAAAATAAAACCAAACCGCATGTTGTGATTCATTATTTAGCTTAAGAACATAAGTATTTCAAATATCACAAATCAACATTTGAGTTATAAAGTCATCAACTAACACATACAAGCTTTGGATTTTGAGCTAGGCCACAAACTTACGAAGCTTGTGTTTTTTACTATGAATAGCTTAAAACCCTATACTCACTTGTTCCTATCCAATAATGGATTTCAAATGAAACAAGGATTTGAAAAGCACAAAAAACTATTGAATAAAACACTCAAGACTTTGTGAAAGCACTTAGAATTGCTGCAAAAAACACTAAAATGTTAAGAACAAAGCACGAGGCCCTTAAGATTACTACAACACTTTGAAAGCAGAAATATTGAAAGCACTTTGAACTATTGCACAAAGCATTAATCATGCTTTGAAATCGAGCATTCCAAGTATGGTTTGAAAAGCAAAAAAAATTGCTGCACAAAGCACTCAACATTGTGTGAAAGCATTCAAAATTGTTTCACAAAGCATTTAAAAAAAAAACACAAAACATTCAAAATTGTTACACAAAGCACTTTGAAAGCACAAAATATTGAAATTACTTTTAATTGTTGCACTAATCACCTTAAAATCAAACATTCCAAGTATGATTTGAAAGCATAAAGAATTATTGCACAAAACATTCAACATTTTGTGAAAGCACTCAGAATTGTTGCATAAAACATTAAAACACTCAAAATTACTACACAAAGCACTTTGAAAGAACAAAATATTGAAAAAAATTAAACTATTGCATAAAGCACTATTCACCTTGAAACTAATCATTTTAAGTATGATATGCAAATTTTGATTTTGGAAAGCATAATGCAAAACTACTAGACAAAACATTAATCACCTTGAAATCAAACATTCCAAGTACATGATAAACAAATTTTGATTTTTAAAAGCATAATGCAAAATTGTTGCACAAATCGATAATGAAGACCTTGAAAGTAATGGGTAGAAAAATTTCAAGGACTTAATTACATTTCCTTGTAAAAGCATTCAAAACTACCTAACAAGCTGACACATAATGACACTAAGTTGTTGAATTCATGTATGACATGCAACACTACTTTTCCTCTAAAGGTTCTCCAAGCAAATGTTTGGTATAATTCAACAAAATTTGCATTTTAAAGAACATACCAAATGACTCATAAAGCATGTGAAAAAATCTATAAAGTCAATGGCTGATCCTTCCCAAAATGACCTAACCTCTTACTTATATGCAAGCATTGGTATTTATTGATAAACAACACTATCTCATTACTTTTAACAACATGTATTTCCAAGTAGATTATGAATTTCTTGACAAAGTATGTACACCTTAAGCTTAGTGGATGGAAACATCTCAAAGACTCATATATATTATACATACATATGTACCATTTGTTTAATGGACTTAATTTAAGTTTTCTTTGGTTCAATAAATTGTCATTACTTTCAACAAAGAATACTTCCAAGCACATTATAAACTACCTAACAAAACAAACAAACCCTATGGTTAGTGGATGTAGATTGTTTCAAGGACCCATACTATACCTATACCACTTGTTCAATTGACTCAACAACTTTTCAAATAAGCTTTCATTACTTTAGCAACATATGCGTATAAATACACTATGGACTGATTGATAAAACACATACACCTTAAATTAAGTGCATGTAAAATATTTCAAGGACTCATACTATATCTATGCCATTTGTCAATTGACATATATGACGCACTCCCAACTCCTTGAAGGACTCAAATGTGAGTCCAAGTGAAAGATAGCAGAAGAGGGAGGAATCGGGACACGCTCCCTAGCTCACAACACTTTGAGGGGTAGAGGGGCGTGTTGGAGCTCCGGGATGGGACTAGGAAGAGTTGACAAGCTTCACTCACTCACACGGGCCTACACACAACCCACACAAAGTGGTTAGTGCGTAGTTGGAGCACCTTTGGTGCTAGGACGAGCCACGGGCAACACGGACACACAAGACTCACCACGGCCCAGACTTGGGGGAAGCCACCATCTTCCCCCTTATAATATACTCTGGACCTCTCCACGGGGTCCACATCCAAATGACTTTTCTCTCTCGGGACTCCTGAGTGGAAGTCTCGAAATCGCGCCAACGGGGACTCCCGCAACTTTGGAGCCCCATAACTTTTCGAGCAGGCCTTGGATCGAGGTGCACCATAACACTTTCCTACACTCCCAAGAGTATGTGATGTGACTCCCGGGCTTCCTCTTGGCCCACACCTTTGCAACCCCTTTGCCTTAGTCGCGAGCCCAAAGCTAGGGTTGCGACAAATGTCATGTAGTGCTTTGAATCTAGAGATGATAAAGGACTTTGCTTGTTTAATTTTCTAATAGCAAAAAATAAAATCCTTACAAATTAAAATTTATTCTTCTAGAAGATTTTGGATCTAACATGATGGTCTTCTACCCATTTGTTATTGAAACACAATTAATAAAACAACCAAAAATGTTGGGACTCATTGGAAATGTTGGAAATTTTAAAAATTGATTTTATGTATTGTAATCTATCATGTTTATAAATAAACAAAGTAGTTAAATTTTTTTTCTTAATGGGGCATTTTCATTATTGACTTCATGTCCTTGGCATGTCAAACCATGAAAAAATGTTGAAACAACCAATGTTTTTGTCTTTCAAAATAGATTATGAAAGTTTTTAAATAATTAGCTTATCATAACGTTTTATTTGTTTTCAACATGGTTGGTTCATAACTTGTGCCATTATGAAGTGACATTTACACCTCATTCATAATGCTTATGATTTGATTTTGAATTGGTAGCTCCCAAATTCTTTTTAGTTGTCTTAAAATTGTGACTTGTCAATGTTCTATATTTGTTTCCAACACCTTGAACAAGGATTGAGTTACATCCAAATTTTGGAAAAATATTTTATGAATTGGAATGTCCAAAACAAATTCATGTTTACATTATTGAATTTAGAATATGAATTTTGTGGTTAAAGTGATGTTCAATATGTGTAAAGTGCATGGAAATGTGACAACCTTATCATCAAGATTTGTTATAGCATCCCCACACATATTAAGTTTATGTCAATGTTTCTCACATCAATTAGTACTTATTTACATAGCCCAAGCCCAAGTCCCATCCATGAACTTGAAAATGGGATTTTGAAAAATGAAAGACCATTAATAACAAAACAAGTGAACCAATCACATAATTTAATCATCAATGGTAGTAGGAGACTATGTTGTAGGGATTAATCAAACAATCCAATCAATCCACAATAGGATTTAGATTATGTATAATGGCTTTCAAAGCAAATTTAGTTAATTATGGATTGAATTGTTAATTTTAGATTTTTAAAAGCCTATTGGCTAATATCAAGTTTTTAATTCAATTTTAGGCAAAACATTGTTAACATTTACTTGTTGGAACTTGGAGCATCCAGTAACACAAAACATTATTAATATTTATTGTTGCATCATATGGTGGCCCCAAATCAAAGTTTCTTTGAATTTTCCAACTTCAAAATGGTCAATTGTTGATTCTAAATTTTTCAAAAGTCCATATTCAACTGAATGCATCATTTTTTTTCGCAAATAAAAACTATGCAAGTGTGTTGCCCCAAAACCATTTTTAGGAACCAAACTAGCAAGCTTTTATTGTTCTACATTCAAAACATGCTTTTATGGTGTGTGAGTGAAAATGTTTTTAGCATGGTAAGGCATTGTGTATAGGAAAATTTCAAGTGTAGAAAAGGTTTCATAATCATTATATAAAATAAATAAGGGAATTTGGGTTCCTGCATCCACCAAAAAAAAACACTTTTCTAGACATGTAATTTAAATTTCAAATACAAAACTAGATATAATTTTCATTTGCCAACCTAATAGCAACTTACAATGAGTTTTTCAATACTTTATAGATCCATAAAATGTTTAAGAGGTTAAAAAGGGTGCTATGTTTGATGAAATAATTATAAATACTTAAGAAGAATCTACTCAAATTTTTATCGAAAGCAAAATTTGTTTCTTTTGAATTTATGAACCCTAATTAAACATGTATTAGATTTGAAATTATTTCTACGTTTTAAGATATTTATGTTGAAAGTAATATTTGGATATGTTATCAACACACATAAAACCCATGTTCGAGGTTACAAATTTGGGTAAAGGTTCTCATCATGCCAATTTCAAAGGCTTTTTACTTTCAACTACTTTTCAACAAGTGTGTTGTGCATATTGATTGCACCCAAGGTAATGAAAATTGATTTATGGGTAGGCAAAGGTGAGCATGATACTAGAAATGTTGGTATTAACAAGTTTGTAAGCAATTATTTTTAGTTTAAGAAATTTTATATCACAAATAATCTTCATCAGCAAGGCATCATGAACACGTGGCCTTGCCCATTTATGGATTCAAGAATGATGATGTAGATGTTTAATGTTCAACATAAATTTACCATTTGGTAATTAGCATGCTAATATAAATACTTATAAAACTATTTTGTGCACTCACAATATTACATGAATATGGCATCATTTATCATTAAAAAATGAACATGTCTCTTGTATTTATTGCTTGAAAGACTTTTTCAAATATTTTTAGGAATTTAACATACATTTAAAAAAATTAATGATCCATACATGACTACAAAGCATGGTTTGTGTATTTTTTTACTAACTTTAGTTATTTGTTTAATAACAATGGACAAAAATGGTGACAATGAATTAAAAACTAATCATTTTGGACACAATTTGACTAAATTTATTAGATTGAACATGACAAAATGTGACTATTTGAAATGCCTAAGTTGATTGGGATGATTAATTGACATGCCAATATTAATATTAAAAAAAATTAATTATTAAATTATTTTTAAAATTTGAAGAATAGTAATGATAATTATAATATATATATTAAAACTACAATATTATGTGAATTTACTTCTTTATAAAAATTGAAAAATTTGATATATATGTTAATTTTTTAATATGTTATATTTTTAAATAAAAGTTATGTTTAATATATGGTAAGATGAATTAAGGGGGAAAAAAAGGCAATTTGAATGTAATATATATAGGTTTGTGATTTATCCAATAAAATTTTATTGATCCAACATGACATTGTTGTGTTGGTGCATTAGTCCATATATGATTTATTTACCTATTATTAAGGTTTTTACTTTTAGAAAATAATAATATTAAATTTATGTTTTTTCATGTAGTTTTGTAATGTTGCTGATTGAGGTGTATTTGTTAATATGTATATGTTAAAATCTCCAATTATTATAGTAGGGTAGTTGGTATGCATTTGATTTAATGTAGTTTCTAAAATAAAAATGAAATAATTTGTTTACATTGTGGCAGTTTATATATTGCAATGATATATAATGTTTTTTGTGTGTTTTTGTCAAAAAGTGCATTAATAAGTTTTGCACCTAAATTTGTTATGAAGATTGTTTCCATTAAAAACATAATTGAATCATAAAGTATCATTGTTTCATTTCCATTAATTTTTTTTGAAAGTGCATTTAAAATTTATTAGTTTGTGTGAATGTTATGAATTCTTGTTTCATTTAAACAAAGGATATGAAATGGTAACATAATTGGAATTGCTAAATTGTCTTTGAAATGTAAGTTCAAAGAACGTGTGTTTAAAGATTGTTTCACTATGAATTCCTTATAATAAGATTTTTAAAATGAAATTGTTAAATTGTATTGTGCATTTGTTTTAAGATGAGACATCTATTTTTTTACAATAAAATCAATTTGGAAGTTTTTTTACAAACAATGGATAGAGTACATATAAGTGTTATTTTCAATGAATTTGAGATAATGTTGTCTATGCTAATTCATTTTTTGTTACACCATGAGGGTCAAAAGTAAGAGAATCGAATGTTAAACCTTGTGCATGATGTATGGTTCAATCAGCAATTAGTTGAATTGAAAGTTGAAGAAGGGTTATAACCTATTTGTATTTCTTTAATTTTTTGTATAATCAATGTCCATTTCAAGTGTAGGGATATATATATATATGTTCGTGAGTGTTGAATCCTCATATTATTTCCAATTTGGGGATTGCAAAAAAATTATCCATATTAATGTTTTTGAACAAGTTTTTATATAGTATTGAGAGGTGTCATTTGCGCCATTTACAAGACCATCTAATGTTGCATAATCTCCAACACACAATTCTATTAACATATCTTTTTTGAAAAATAGTTCATAATGAAACCATTCATCTAATGGGGAACATTAATAATTTAAGATGAGAAGGACAAGTGTCTAGGTGGATATCTTATGCAACAAATGTTTAGATGAATGTTTCATCCAGTGGTTTTTCAAATATTCTTTTGTTATGTGCTATTGTTTTGGTATTTGTGTAAAATAATTATGGTAATGTATTATTGATGGATGGTGGTTTTAATCAAAATTTATTGATGAAATTTAGTCTTCAAAAGTGTGTGAAGAGATTCAAAACCTATTTAAAATGTTGATGAAATTTTTATTTTTTTGTTCATCACAAGAAATCACGACCTTTTTGACATGGAATTCCAATAAAAAAATCCCCTCATATGGTTTTTTTGCCCCCATGTCCAACTTGACCAAAGTGCCATTTTGGACTTGACCATTTTGATTAGGTTTTTTTGCTTGGTTTTTTTCACTAAACCATTGTGATAATAATATAATTTGGGCAATGAACAAATATATATATTATTTAGAATATTTTGTTTAAAATCTATGTGAAAACACTAATTAATTATTTAATTACCTACCCTATCGTACCTACTTACTTAATTAATAATTCTAATAATTAATTATGTCAAAATTTTATTTATTAATTTACTTACCAACCCTATGTCCTAGGCCTAGGCTAAGCCATTTAGGCTAGGCCAAGCCCCCTAAGCTAAGCCAAGTAATTTAGGCTAGGTGGTCTAATAGGCTTTGCAACCTAGCCTACATAATTAGGTCATTTAAGTAGCCAAGGTAGCCTAGGTTGCAAGTGTGGGGATTCAAACTTCTCACCTCCACATTGAGGAGTCAAATCTTTAACCATTGCACCACCACTCCATAAGGTGATTTTCTTGGACAACATATTATAATGAACATGATTTTGGACCAACATATTGTAATCAACTTCCATGAATTTCAAGCTTAAGCTAAGTCATCAAATGAATATTGTTCACTTGATTAAGTGTCAAATCATAATGGCCAATTTGACTAAAAGTCAAATCAAGATATTCAATTTGATTAAACCCTATCCATTCGATATGACCAATTTGACGAAGCCATGACCATTTTGGTGGACATTTGTCCATTTTGATAAGGTCTTCAGCTTGACATTCGGTCAAAAAGGTCACTTTAATCAAATGTAACATCTATTTTTCATGCCCCAAATTATGAAAACCCATGATTTTTTATAATGGTTACATAACTTGTTTTAATTCATAACCTTTGATATTTTCAAGTAAAAACTCCAAGAATCTTGAATTGGAGGTGTTTGATAAAAATCTCTTGTCATAATTACATCAAGACCATAAATTGATTATGAGTTTGTTTTATAGTTCCTAATTTACAATCAACAAATGTTAAGATTTTATTACCAACTAAAGATATTTCATCAATAAATAATAGTCGTAATTGATCATAAGTTTTTGATTAAGGTGTCACATTTATCAGTGTTTAATGCTTTTAGTATTGTATTTATGATTATAAATTGTTCCATTCATTAGCATATTCATTTGAAATATTGAAGTTATATACAAAGTTTTGGTAAATTTTCAATATTTTTTCCTCATTTGTATAAGCATTTTTCCATTAAACATGTTGATAATCTAAATTGGTCTCTAGGCCCAAAAAAAGGTGTAAATGACTATAATAATTTTCTATAATGATTTTCTCGATCTTTGTGAAAATTAAATGTATCTTAATGAATAATTTTATTTCGATTACATTTTAAAGATGTTTCGCATCATAAATTACAACGAATTTTGCTAAAGATATGTCTTTTAATGTTTGAAATTGATTTTCATATTTTTCAATTAATGATTTGCAATTCATTTTTCTTGAGGTCTAAGTAATTGATGTACTATTTTTGGTGACATAATAATACAAAAGTTCTATCTTGTTTTTCACATGTGTTTATAAATTGAAATGATCTTGTCAAATGATAAAATGGAATAGATAAATATATGTGTACTACTTATTGAATTGGCATTTGTTGTGCATTTAAAAATGAATTTCTTAAATTTTTAGTTCATTAAGATGCTTCAATTTTTCATGTTTACATTTGCTTAATATAAATTGCATATATATAAAGAGTAACACAATGGCACACAAGCACCTCCACTCCAATGGATTTCAATGCATGACCTCTCTTGAGGTCCCAAGGTCCCATAATGGGCATTATTGGTGAGCCATCACCCCTAGGGTCCATTGTCAATATTTTTGGTTGATTCATCAAAAAGAGGCAAAATAGAAAGGAAAATAGAACAATGAAAAGTTGTCATTTTGAATGAAATTTCACACCATGCTTGATGAAATAGGAGATGTGGATGAAAATGAACATTAATAGTAAAATTTACCAAATGAATTTACACATATTTTATGGATTAAATGTAATTCCAAAGATGCATTTGGCCATACTAATTACATGTGATTCACATCAATGAAAATTTATTTTTGGGATGAATTTGTTCTAATACAATTGAACTTTGTCATGCATGTGTTGTAAGTTTTCATTTGAATGAAATTTACCATATGGGTGGAAGTATGATTGGGTGGACCCATAAGGAATGTCATGGTAAATTTGACTAGAATCACTGAACTTTGAAAAAAAAAAAAAAACACTTAAAAAAAATGTTTTCATTAATTTTTTTAGTGAATACATTACCCATGTTCTATAGAATTTGAAACTATAATGATATCAATGATATTTTGAATTTTGATGTTCATAGTCATTATACGAAAAAAAAGTTTCAGGAACATCACAAGGGCCACATTCTTGGAACTTTTTGGTTAGGAACACTTTTGAAACAAATAGAAGTTTTTGTATATATTTATATAATTTTCATAAATACTTTAAATGGTATTTTACTTGATTTTTTTATTTGATAGTTAATTGAATAGTTGTAATTTAGGGAATTTAGTTCAACAACATGATTCCTAAAGGGGCCACAACAATTAGGAATACAAAATTGTAATGGTTTTCACCTATTTTTATTCCAAGAAAAAATTAAGGCCATATACTTTGAAATGGAATGGATAAACATGAAAAAATAATAATATGTGGTTGTGCAAATATTTAAAGGAAAGGGCCGAAGAATATTATTTGGCTAATTTTTGTTCCTTACCATTATTTGAAGGTGTTCCTAGAGGTGCCACCCAATCATATTTTCACCCATACATGCAAAGTAAACGGGGATAAATGAGAAAATTCATAAATGCATAATTATTACATGCATGAAAAGATGTATGTGATTGATATCCATGGATCCAAATGACCATCATGATTCATGTCATTAAGTTTTCTAATATGTTTAATTGCATCCATTGATGAAAATCATCCATGAACATAGTTTGATCCATGTGGTATGCCTTGTTAATGTCATTGAAATGATCAAATTTCCTCCATGTGATTAATGTAATCTATGTTGTGAATTCATCCATATTTTGAATATTCATCTAGTTTAAGCAATGTCAAACATATGGTGAAGTTCAACCTTGCAATCCACAAACTTTCATCCCATTTCAAATTCAAAAACCAAACCCCTTCCCAATGTAGATGTCTCCTTAAAAGAATTCCACTAGTTTGAAACATGCAATTTAATGCAAAATTCTTAAAAAGAAACATTGATGTGAAGGACCTTGTCCCTTGTGGGGGCGGGGCCTAACCAAAAAACAATCATTATGGTATTGAGACCATTGAAACATGAGGAACACACAAGGAGAACAACAATAGTGACAACAATGCCACATTACTTAATAATAGTACCATCTTGAGGGGGGGACGCTAGTAAAAAAAATGAAAAATACATGAATATAAATATATATTGGTTGTTGGGTAAATATTATAAGTTAATTAGTTAAAAATAGGGTACATTTTATTCAAATAATCAATTAATTATAATATAAAGTCTACAATAATATGAAATAACAGATTATAATTAATATAAGTTGGCTTTAATATGTATATATTAGAAAATTAAATAATAATGGGATGATAAATAGGTTGGACAATTATTTAATATCCCCCCTAAAAATGGTCATTTAATGCATGTAGACCCTCAACTTTACACTAAGTGTCCCCCTTGGGATTACTATTCATGATAGCAATAATTACTATTGCTTTTGAATTGTAAAACTTCAACTTGATGTGGGGTGAAATCATGATCAAAGAAGCCAAGGGCACCAAGGTAAAAGTCATTTTCCAAGGATTGCACATGATTCACGTAATTTTTGTGTTGGTTTATAATTTTAAATTATATATTCTGGATACCCCATTTAACATTACATTTAAAATATAAATACATTTTGATTACAAGTTGATTTTATATTGTGTATATTATGCATTCATGTCCTTTATCACATATATATGAACAATTTTTGTTAAAGTCACATTTTCAAAATCCATAATTTTCAGGGTCAAAAACTGATGCACTCCCAAGTCACGGGGTGAAACCCACTTGAGGGTTTCACAAAGTCAAGTTGTGGAAAGTTGAGACTTGGAGACACGCTCCCGGCTTCCAACTCTAGAAAGGGGTAGAGGGTTGAGTTGGGAGCCCAAGGATTAGACTAGGAAGATGATTTAGTAGATCAAGCTTGAATTTGCATCAAAACAAACCACCCACGTGGTTAGTCCACATTCCGGGACACCCTTGGGTGTTGGGACAAGCCACGGGCATTTTGGACCACAAGACTCACCACGGCCTGGACTCGGGGGAAGCCACCACCTTCCCCCTTATAGTATTCTCTACGCCACGTTTCGGGGACGACATCCAAATGGCTCTTTTTCCCGGGACTCCCAAGTTGGAGTCCCGAAATTGTCCCAGGTGGAGTCCCGGGACTTTGGGAGCTCATAACTCCCGACTGCGAAGTCTGATCGCGACGAGGTCTAAACCAAACTTGTAGCTCTCGTCGTCATCTTTCCAACGACGTATCGTACTCTCAATTCGGAGGTCGGGAAGAGGTCGATTCCCGAGTTTTAGTGGTCGGGAGTCAAACTGCCAGTTTGACTCCCGGCCCTTCTTTTGCCCATAACTTGGGCGACAGATATCCAAATGGCCAATGCGAGGCCATTTTTGATATCTACGCTTCAAGACCTTTCCGATGACACCAAGAACACCCCAAATGCGATGTGTTTTGGGCCTTGCTGTCGAGCTCTAAACATTCGGGAGTCCCGGGGGACTCCAAATCCTCACTTTTTCCAAGTGTTGGGCTTCACCCCACACTTGGCCAAAGTAGGGTTGCGACAAAAACACTTTTGAGCCAAATGTGCTCAAATGGGTTATAAAAACAATTGTCATTGGTTCAAGTTTTTTTGCCCTTCTAATCATCAATGTTAAAATCCTTTTCAATTTTCAAAAAGAATGGTGCACATTTGGTAGAAAAAAGGATGTTTGAAAAAAACAAGGATTGTCCACTCTCGAGGTTTGAATACTTTGAACATGCAAATTTTTTTTTGATTTGTGTCAAACTTTGAGCATGTAAAATTTTCAATTAATAAAAAATATTTCCCAAAAATTATGACAATCCAAACTATTATGCTTCCCTTGTGATCTTTCAAACATAAAAAACTGCAATTTTAAGGATTGTTCATTCACTTGGGTGGCTCCTTTGATTGTGATTTTACCTTGTGGTGTAAATTGAATGTTGTGCATGACTAGGACACCAACAAGAATAAACACATTTTGTAATAACATTTTTCTGAGTACCACATGATGCCAAATTATGACAATTTTAGTTCCATTTACATTATTTGAAAAAGAAAATCAATGAAATCTTGAATTCCTAAATTTGAAAAAGGGGGATTTCTATTTTAGATAAAAGTTTAAAAATACATCAAGGTGAAAGCATGGTATTTAATTTTGGAAAGCATGGTAAATCCTTATAGACAAAATTTCATGTCTAGGGGGAGACTCAATATCTGTATCTGACAGCCAATATATTGAACTCATTGTGAAGTAATTTGGGGAATAATTCTTGTGTCCAAAAAAATGGAAAGCATGATGAATATTTTAATGCATAGGAGCAACTCCCTGCCCTAACACATTAAGAAGAAGGTTTATCGATGGATGGCAGCAGCGTTTCTTTTAAGGATTTTGTGATGTAGCCGAAGTGGCAATCATCCAGAAAGTAATTTTGCCAAATTTGGCTGCATAATAGATATGAAGGTAGAAAAAAAACAGTATCCTTCTATACTAGTGGGTGCCCGTGGCCGAAGGCCATTGTGAAGTCCCCCGTGGGTGCCCATGACCTTCGGCCACCAGTGTGAAGTTTTAGAAGTTTTATTTTTCCTTATCTTTTACTCTTTATTTGGCCCCTGCCCTGCCCGCCTTGCCCTGCCCCCTGCCCCT
>Ga0116228_10001746_pt1 | contig 18211 bp, 17 predicted proteins | sample S1TSphfallax_2_FD_89694 | JGI IMG/M metagenome (GOLD analysis project Ga0116228, IMG submission 89694) | Host-associated microbial communities from peat moss isolated from Minnesota, USA - S1T2_Fc - Sphagnum fallax MG | ecosystem: Host-associated > Plants > Peat moss > Unclassified | place... | reverse complement strand
TAGGCACGAAGAAGAAACGGCAGATCAGCAACAGAATTCTTCTTCTTTTTGTCGGCCTCTTTGTGATCGCCGTATTCTTCGTGGTAAAATCTTTCGCGGTGACCCCGAATGCCGCGTGCTGGCCGCGGTATGTGGCATTTGCCCACGTGAAACGCAACATGGGTGCGCAATCAGCAACAATTTTTCGTGAATGCGCCGCACGTGGCGTGCCGTTCAAACCGGGAACTTAACCTCACGTTCAGTAATTTCGCTCTAAGCAGGGGGATGAAAAACTGCGGAGCGTGCTATGCACCACGTCGATGTCGTTGCGTATTTGCATACCGCCATGCTGGTAACCTTGAAAATGTGCGCGCCGCTGCTGATCGCACCGCTCATCTCCGGTCTGGCGACATCGATGTTCCAGGCAGTGACGCAAATCAACGATGCTACCTTGTCGTTTCTGCCGAAATTATGCGCGACCATGGCGGCCGCCTATTATGCCGGTCCGTTTTTGTCGCGCACCCTTGGCGATTACATGCATCAAAGTCTGTCCGCGCTGGTGTTGGTCGGCGGCCAGTAGCGCACCATGCCGGAATCGGCGCTGACGCACACGCTGCTGGCATTCTGCTTTGCGTTCATGATGGTGCTGTGCCGCTGCGGCGCCGCGGTGATGCTGCTGCCGGGCTTGGGCGAGGCGGACGCGCCCGCGCTGTTGCGCGTCGGCTTTGCAATGGCGCTGGCGTTGCTGCTGGTGCCGCTGGTGGCGCCGCATTTACCGCCGCAGCCGGACAGTTTTGTGCGGCTGGTGGCCCTCCTGGCGGGCGAACTGCTCGCCGGCGGATTTCTCGGCTGGCTCGCGCGGCTGGTGGCGCTGTCGCTGGCCGCCGCCGGGCAGATCATGTCACTGAGCACGGGATTATCGAGCGTGCTGCAGCCCGATCCGGAATTGGGCGCGAGCAGCAGCGGCCTAGGGCGTTTGTTCGACATGGTGACGCCGATGCTGATTCTGGGCTCGGGATTATATGCGTTGCCGTTGTCCGCACTGGCCGGGAGTTACGCCGTGTGGCCGGCGGGGGCGTGGCCGGCGGGTGGCGACATGACCGAAATGGCGGTGCGCGCGGTGGGTGCGCATTTTGCGCTCGCGGTGCGATTGGCGGCGCCGTTCATGTTTGTCGGCACATTATGGCAGGTGGCGCTGGGGCTGCTGTCGCGGCTGGTGCCGCATTTGCAGATTCATTTCGCGGCGATGCCGGGCCAGGTGCTGGGGGGGCTGCTGATGCTGGCAGCGCTGTCGGGGGGGGTGGTGCAGGTTTGGGCGCGGGCGGTGGGGGATGGGTTTGCGGGGTTGCCGGGTGGGCAATGAAGCTTTGAGTTTGCCGAAGGCCCCTGGCCTGCCTTTTTCCTAATGGCTGACGACGCCGAGGACCGCACCGAGACCGCCTCCGCCCGCCACCTCCAAAAAGCCCGCGACGAAGGCAACATCCCCGTCTCGCGCGAACTCCCGCTCCTCGCCGGACTCGCCGGCGGCAGCGCCGCCCTCGCGGCACAACTCGCCGCCGCCGGCGCCACCCCGCTCGACTGGTTCGCCGCCATGCTCCGCCGCACGACGTTGGACGGCGCAGCACCGCTCCCCGCCGCGATGATGACAATCCTGCGCGGCCTGCTGCCGGCCGCACTCGGCGCCACCGCGGCCATCCTGGCCGTTGGCGTGCTGCAAACCGGGTTCCTGCTCCGCATCGCGGCACTGCAGCCCGATTTCTCCCGCATCAGCCCGCTCAAGGGCATCAAACGCCTGCTCTCGGTCGAAACGCTGATCCAGGCCGGAAAGAACAGTATCAAGCTCGGCGCGCTGTCGCTGGTGATGTGGCTGACGCTGCGGCGGCTGCTGCCGGCGGTTGGCGACGCAGCGCGCTGGCCGGCCAGCGTGCTGCGCGCGCACCTGGCCGGCGAAACCGCCCGGTTACTGCTCGCGCTCTGTGGCGCGCAAACCGCCGTCGCGCTCGCGGATTTCGCCTGGGTCCGCGTGCAGCACGCGCGCCGCCTGCGCATGAGCAAGCAGGAAGTGCGCGACGAACACAAGGAGTCCGAAGGCAACCCGCAGATGAAGCAGCGCATCCGCCAACTGGCGCGGGCGCGGGCGAAACGGCGCATGATGGCCGCGGTCCGCCGCGCCGCCGTGGTGGTGACCAACCCGGAGCATTACGCCGTGGCCCTGGCCTATGAGCGCGGGTCGAAGGCGGCGCCCAAAGTGGTGGCGAAGGGCGCCGACGAAATATCTGCCCGAATCCGCGAAGAGGCGCGGCTGCACCACATACCTATGGTTGCAAATCCGCCCCTGGCGCGTGCATTGTACCGGATCGAGCTCGATGCCGAAATTCCGGTGGAGCATTTCAAGGCGGTGGCGGAAGTGGTCGCGTATGTGTGGCGGCTGCGCGGGCGCGCCGTGCGATGAAATGGCCGCGCACCGACCGTGCGGTGGTCGACGCGCTTTTGGCCGATCCCGGCGCCGCGGTGGCACTCCTCGATGCGGAGGCCCGCGTCGTGCGCGGCGGCCCGGGCCTCAACGCGCTCTGCGGCGAAACCGTGTCTCTGACCGAGCCGGCGGCCGGCGATGTGCGCGACGCGGTGCGCGCCCGGCAGCCCGCGGTCCTGCACGGGGAATTGGTAACCGCCGGTGGCACGGTGCCGGTTGCCGTCAGCGTGGTGCCGACCGGCCTCGCGGCGCCGGCCGCTGTGCTGCGGCTGACCGATCTGCGCGCCGAGCGGGCCCTGCGCGCGCAGCTGGACCAGGCGCAGCGGCTCCAATCGGTGGGCGAACTGGCCGGCGGGATCGCGCATGATTTCAATAACTTACTCACCGCGATCGCGGGTGCCGCGGACGATCTGGGCGCGCACGTGGCGGATCCGGGGCAGGCGGACCTGGCGCAGATCAGGAGCAGCGCCGCGCGGGGCGCGTCGCTGGTGCGGCACCTGCTGGCATTCGGCGGCCAGCAGACGCTGCAGCCGCGCGTGCTGGCGCTGAACGATGCGGTGCGCGACGCGGCGGCGCTGCTCGGCCGGCTGCTTGGCCGCGGGATTGCGCTGCGGCTGGACCTGGATGAGCCAGGGCGGCAGGTGAAACTGGACCCGACCCAGTTGGACCAGGTGCTGGTAAATCTGGCGGTAAACGCGCGCGATGCGATGGGCGAGGCCGGCACGCTGACGATCGCGACCGGCCGCCGGCTGCTGCTGCAACCCGAAACGCGCGATGGGCTGACGATCCCGCCCGGACGCTACGCCACGCTCGAGGTGCGCGACACCGGCGCCGGCATTCCGCCTGCCGTGCTGCCACGGATATTCGAGCCATTTTTCACCACCAGGCGCAGCGCCGGCGGCACCGGGCTGGGCTTGTCGACCGTGCACGGCATCGTGCGGCAGTCCGGCGGCTATCTCTCCGTGCAGAGCGAGGTCGGGCGCGGCACGCTATTCCGTATCACGCTGCCGCGGCATGAGGCCGCGCTCGCCGCGCCGGCACCTGCCACGCCGAAGGGCGTGCCTGCCGCGCAGGGGCGGCTGCTGCTGGTGGAGGATGAGCCGGCGGTTCGCCGCCTGGCCGCGCGCGCGCTGCGCCGCGCGGGGTGGGACGTGATGGAGGCCGGCGACGGCGCCGACGCGCTGGAGATGCTGGAAGGTCCGGTGGCGCTGCTGGTGTCGGACGTGATCATGCCCGGCATGGACGGGCCGACGCTGGTGCGGGCGCTGCGGGAACGGCAGCCAGGCCTGCCCGCCATCCTGATGTCCGGCTACGCTGACGCGACCCAGCGGCAGGCGCTGGCCGGCGAGGATATTTGTTTTCTGGCCAAGCCGTTCCCCATGGCGGACCTGGTGCAACTGGCTGCCAAAATAGAAGCAAGAGTTATTTTTTGAAAAAAGGAACCAAAAAACTTTTGCGCCTGCGCCCTCACCACCTGACGCCGCGCCGTTAACCTGGCGCGGAACCCAACAGACAAAAGTTTTTTGGTTCTTTTTTTCAAAAAAAGAACATTGCTTTCTTTCTACCTTGCGACACTCCGGAACAAACAGTAAACGAATAGTTAATGCCGAGTCGAACAAAACGCGATTCGCGCCGACTCGACCGTGTCTTGCAGCTTCGCACCCATCGCAGCGCGACAAGACAACTTTATGGCTAGGCATGCGTTAAAAACTCGCGCTATGGTTGCATAAACCCGGACCGGAGAAGCAGTATGGAAAAGAACAAGGCCCTCGATGCCGCGCTGAGCCAGATCGAGCGCGCGTTCGGCAAAGGCTCGATCATGCGCATGGGCTCGCGCGGCATCGATGAGCAGATCGACACGATCCCCTCCGGTTCGCTCAGCCTGGATCTGGCACTGGGCATCGGCGGCCTGCCGCGCGGGCGTGTGGTCGAGATTTACGGCCCGGAGAGTTCGGGCAAGACGACGCTGGCGCTGCACGCCATCGCCGAGGCGCAAAAGCGCGGCGGCACTTGCGCGTTCATCGACGCGGAACATGCGCTGGACCCGACCTATGCGCGCAAGCTCGGCGTGGATGTCGATAACCTGTTGATCAGCCAGCCGGATGCCGGCGAACAGGCGCTGGAGATTTGCGACACGCTGGTGCGGTCCGGCGCGGTGGACGTGGTGGTGATCGACAGCGTCGCCGCGTTGGTGCCGCGCGCCGAGCTCGAGGGCGAGATGGGCGACAGCCATGTCGGCCTGCATGCGCGGCTGATGAGCCAGGCGCTGCGCAAGCTCACCGGCTCGGTCTCCAAGAGCAACACGATGCTGATTTTCCTCAATCAGATCCGGCTGAAGATCGGCGTCATGTTCGGCAACCCGGAGACGACGACGGGCGGCAACGCGCTGAAATTCTATGCGTCGATCCGGATGGAAATCCGCCGCATCGGCGCGATCAAGGACCGCGACAGCGTCACCGGCAACCAGACGCGGGTGAAGGTGGTGAAGAACAAGCTGGCGCCGCCGTTCCGCGAGGTGGAGTTCGACATCATGTATGGCGAGGGCATCAGTAAGCTGGGCGAGCTGGTGGATATGGGCGTGAAGGCCGGCGTGGTGGAGAAATCCGGCGCCTGGTTCAGTTGCGACAGCCAGCGGATCGGCCAGGGGCGCGAGAACGCCAAGCAATTCCTGCGCGATCACAAGGACATGGCGGACAGCATCGAGCGGCGGATCCGCGAGCAGGCAGGCGTGGTGGCGGATAGTTTGCTCGTCGCGGCGACGCCTGAGGAGCGGGCTGAGGCAGCTGAGTAAAGGAAGGAAGGCGGGGGCTCTGCCCCTCGACCCCGCGGGGGCCTGCCCGCTGGGGCCTGAGGCCCCAGACCCCCATTCTCTGGGGTACGCGTTAAACGGGAGACACTGGCGGGGGGCCAGGGGGCAGAGCCCCTGGCCTTTCTTTCTTCTTCTATGACAAGTTCTGCCTATGATCGATCCCCCAGCCCTGCCCCCCGCGGCAGGGCTTCCTGTCTCCGCCGCCGACCTCGCCCTCGTCGAGGCCGCCCGTGCCGCGCTCGCCGCGCATTACCGCCCGCATTGGCACATGGTCGCCGCCGCGCTGCGCGGCCGCGACGGCCGCATCTGGACCGGCATCCATCTCGGCGCCACCGTCGGCCGCATGCAGGTCTGCGCCGAAGCCATTGCCCTCGGCCGCGCCATCATGGAAGGCGACGGAACGGTCGAAAGCGCCGTGGCTGTTCGCCACCCGAAACCGCACGAAGACTGCCAGGACATGGCCGTCGTCCCACCCTGCGGCGCCTGCCGCGAAATGCTGACCGATTTCGATCCCGATGCGGCTGTGATCGTCCCGATCGGCGGCGAACTGCGACGCGTGACGCTCAAAATTCTGCTGCCGCTTCCGTATCAAAGATAGCGGTTAAGCTTGCCTTACGATCACCGTTTGACTAAAACGCGTAGGGTGTCTCAAAAAAATGGAGAGTGCCGGTGCCATTCATCGACGACCGTCTCACTCCTAGAGACGGACTGAACGATTATACAATTGCGTTCGCCCGCATGCAGCCGCAGCCGCAAACCAGGGGCGGCGCCGAATTCGTTTTTACCATTAGTGAATCGATGAAGCCGGTATGCGAGCTCGCGGTCACGATCGTGTCGCGCGGGCAGGGCCTGGATCAGATGATGGTCGAGGCGCATGATTCGGTCATCGATATATTGCGCCAACTGGTGTTTCGCGCCGACAAGTCCCGCCAGGGCTATGAGCGATTCACCCGCCAGACCGTCGCCGCCGCTGCGCAGCCGGTCGACGAGGACGAGCTGAACGAAGTGGAGCTTCTGTAGCGTCCAGGCCGGGCCGGGGGTCGGGAGACCGCGTTGCCCGCACTGCTATGGCACTTATCACGCGCGGCGACATAATGCACATGGATTGCAACCGGAATTGACCCGGCTGCGTTAACGCGGTCACGCATGATCTGACCGCGTTGGAGCTGACATGAAACGCTTGATATTGCCGCTATTGCTGATCGGGTTCGTGCTGCCGCTGGGCGGCTGCGTCGTCGAGGGGCCGGGCCCGTATCATTGCCATTGGTGGCATCGCTGCTGAACGTCCGTCTCAGAACTTCCCCTGACAGCCCGCTCCGGCGCTGACAAACGCACCGTATCTGCCCCGCCCAAGACGTTCTGAGACAGGCTCACTGCCGGCAGAAACTCGGCCCCGGCCATTGCCAGGCCAGGAACGTGGCGCCCTTCATGGTGTCGGGGCGGCGCCATAATGGCTCGCTGGCGATGTCGCGCCGCTCGGGATCCTGTCGAAGCGCGTCGCGGTCGCGCGGCGTTTGCGCCATGCGCGAAGGGCGATTGTCGGTGGCCGTTTGCATGCCGGGCTTCACTGAAGACATCGGGTTCACTCCTGAACACTGATCTCACTGTGGCACTGCCGGTTATACGCAGCCCGCGCGCGTCCGGATGCAGGCAGGCTGCGATTTTTATGCGATCGTTCCGCTTCACCGCTTTACATATGTCAAGTTATAGCAAGGGAACTCTTGTTCAATATTACGATATAGCATAAGATTATGTGGACGCCTCCCCCCGCTCCCCGTCATTGCCCCGCAACGGCGCGCAATGATGGACCAAGCAACCCAGGATCCGGGCGAGATGCCGCGGTGACCCTGGATGCCCGGGGGGGGGGATCCGAATGGGGCGGCTTCGCCCCACCCAGCGTGTACTGCTAGCTCGCCTTCTTGAACCGTGCCGCCTCCTCCGACCCGCCGGTGGCGTTGCCGGCGCTATAGGAATGCGCGCCGGTGCCCGCCAGCTTGCCGCCATCGACGATCAGATACTCGTCGCGGATCGGTTTGCCTTCGAACCAGCATTCCAGGATCTCGCGCGTGCCGGCAGCGTAACGTGCCTGTGCCGAGAGCGATGTGCCGGAAATATGCGGTGTCATGCCATGGTGCGGCATGCTGCGCCATGGATGATCCTTCGGCGCCGGTTGCGGGAACCACACATCGCCCGCGTAGCCTGCGAGTTGTCCGCTCTCCAGCGCGCGCGCAATGGCGTCGCGATCGCAGATTTTGCCGCGCGCGGTATTCACCAGATAGGCGCCGCGCTTCATCTTGCCCAGCAGCGCCGCGTTGAACAGATTTTCCGTCTCCGGGTGCAGCGGGCAATTGATCGTCACCACATCGCACACTTTCACCATGTCCTCCACCGTCGGGTGCCAGGTCAGGTTCAGTTCGGCCTCGACCGCTTGCGGCAGGCGATGGCGGTCGTAATAATGCAGATGCATGTCGAACGGCTTCAGCCGGCGCAGCACGGCAAGCCCGATGCGGCCCGCCGCCACCGTGCCGACATGCATGCCCTCCACATCATAGGACCGCTGCACGCAGTCGGCGATATTCCAGCCGCCGCGGACAACCCATTGGTAGGACGGAATGTAATTGCGCACCAGGCCCAGGATCATCATCACCACATGCTCGGCCACGCTGATGGAGTTGCAATAGGTGACTTCGGCGACGGTGATACCGGCGCTCATCGCCGCCTGCAGATCGACATGGTCCGATCCGATGCCGGCGGTCAGCGCCAGCTTCAGCTTGGGCGCCTTGGCGATGCGCTCGGCGGTCAGATATGCCGGCCAAAACGGCTGCGAAATGACCACCTCGGCATCGGCCAATTCGCGCTCCAGTGCGGAGTCCGGCCCGTCCTTGTCGGACGTCACCACCAGCGTGTGGCCCTGTGATTCCAGAAAGGCGCGCAGGCCCAGTTCGCCGGAAACGCTGCCGAGCAGCGTGCCCGGCTGGAAATCGATCGATTTCGGCGTCGGCAGCGTCTGGCCGCCGGGATAGCGCGCGATCACCGGCAGGTCGTCGCGCGCGTAGGATGCGGGGTATCCGTCCACCGGATCGTCATAGAGAACGCAAACAATCTTTGCCATGAAGGCCTCCCTTGGCGTGGCGTGTTGGGGAAGGCGTCAGGCACCGAAGCTGGCGCCGGCTTCATACAAGCCGGCCTCGTTCACGGCAGGGCAGGTCCTGGCCGCGGCTGCATGGCGTTTCCCCGTCCGGGCATGCGCGGGGTGATTTTGATCTTTCCGCACCGGACCCCCGGGAACGTCGCGCCGCGCGCGCCGCTAATCCAATGAAAGCTTTGGAAGGCGTGATAGGCGCGGCCGATCAAACGCCGCGCTGCGTGCCGGCCAGCTCGGCTTCGATGTCCGCGTGCTCGGCGGAGAGCAGCAGGGCGGTGGCCATCGGTGACGCGGGCGTGCGGTCCGAAAACACCAGCCCGATCGCCTGGCTGTGCACCGGATCGACCAGTTCGATCGCGACCAGATCGGCGGCGGCGCCCAGCGCGTAAAAGAAACTATGCGGCACGATACTGGCCCATTCGCCGTGCCGCAGGTGCGAGCAGATGCACAGAAACGAATTCGTAACGATGCGCGCATTGATGCTGATGCCGATGGCGGCGGTGATATTGTCGATGATGCGGCGGTTCTGCATGTCCGTGCTGAGCAGGCACAACGGCGCCGCGGCGGCCTCGCGCCAGGTGATGGAGGCGCGGCCGGCCTGCGCATGGCTGCGATGTGCCACGAACACGTAACGCTCCTGATAGAGCGGCAGGCGGCGGACATGTTCCAGCGGCTCGTTTTCCAGGTAGGTCAGGCCGGCATCGAGCTCCAACGCATCCAGCGCGCGCTGGATGGCGCGCGACGTCATGGAATGCACCTCGATGCTGGCGGCGGCGTGGGACGCGGCGAAGCGCGACGTCAGCAGCGACACCATCGGCATGGCGGTCGGGATCACGCCCAGGCGCAGGATGCCGGTGACGCCGGCGCGCAGCCCGGCCAGGTCGTCGCGCAGGCTGTTATAGTCGGCGAGGATTTGCTGGCCCCAGGCGAGCAGCTTGTCGCCTTCCGGGGTCAGCCCGACGAAGCGGTGGCCGCGGGCGACCAGCCGCACGCCCAGATCGTCCTCCAGCGTGCGGATGGCGGCCGACAGGGTGGGTTGGGCGATGTTGCACGCGTCCGCGGCGCGGGCAAAATGCCGCTCCCGCGCCAGCGCGATGAAGTAGGAGAGATGACGAACCAGCATTGCCAGCCAACCTACCATCCGCCCGCTGTAACCAAAAGCCAGCCGGCAGCGAACACCCCAAGAGCAAGAGTTTTTTGCTTCTTTTTTTCAAAAAAGAAGACTGTTTTTTTCTTGCCGGAGAACGACATGCGCAAGTTGATGGTTTTGGCGCTGGCATTGGCGATGTGCGGCGCCGCCGCGCCCGCGCCCGATTTCACCGGCATCACCGGCTGGCTGAATTCGCCGCCTCTGACCATGGCCGGTTTGCGCGGCCGCGTGGTGCTGGTGGATTTCTGGGCCTATTCCTGCATCAACTGCCTGCGCACGTTGCCGTTTCTGACCAGATGGGAAAAGCAGTACAAGGACAGCGGCCTGACGGTGGTGGGCGTGCACGCGCCCGAATTCAAGTTCGAGCGCGACGCGCATAACGTGCAGGCGGCGATCGACCGGTTCGGCATCAATTATCCGGTGGCGCAGGATAATGATCTGGCGACCTGGAAAGCGTATCACAACGAATATTGGCCGGCCGAATATCTGATCGATCGGAACGGCAACATCGTCTATACGCATTTCGGTGAGGGCGATTATGACGCGACGGAAAACGCCATCCGCAAGCTGTTGCAAGCCGGCCCCGCCGTGGGCGCCGAGAAGGGCGCCGACCTGCACAATATAGGTTCGCCGGAAATGTATTTCGGCCTGGACCGGCAGGAGAATCTGGGCAGCCCGCAGGACCCGCAAGCCGGCGTGCAAACCTACACCGCGCCGGCCGACCTCAAGCTCAACGAATTCGCGCTGGTGGGCGATTGGGATCTGTCGGGCGAAAAAGCGACTTTGGCGCATGATGGCGGTGAAATTCTGCTGCACTGCCACGCCGGACGCGTCTTCATGGTGGCCGGCAGCCATGATCCGGTGACGTTGGCCGTCACCGTGGACGGCAGCGCGCAACCCGCCGTCACCGTGGCCGCCAGCCGGCTCTATACCCTGTTCGACAGCACTGACTACAAAGATCATATCGTAACAATAAAGGTGCCGAAAGCAGGGCTGCAAGCGTTTACCTTCACGTTCGGCTAGGCGGCCGGTGCCGACCTCTTGCGTGCAACACAAAACGGCAGAACGACTTCTTTTTTGAAAAAAAGAAGAAAAAAACTTTTGCGCCTGCGCTGGCACCGACATAAGCGGCGACTTGCACTCCGACGAAAGGCCAGTCGCGTCGGGAAAAAGTCCCGGCGGATCGGGAACTTGTCCCATTGCGGCACGCGCGCGCCCGCCTGTAGTGGAGGGCGGGAGGAGCGCACAAAAACGATGTCAATTCAGCAAAACCGGGCCCGCCGGCGCGGCTTCATGCCGGTTGCAACCATGGTGGCGCTGCTGCCACTGGCCGCCCGCGCGCAAACGCCGCCGGGCGCCGTGCCCACCGAACAAATCACCGTCATCGGCACCTCGCCGCTGCTCGGCTCCGGCGTCGACCGGGACCTGGTGCCGGCCGAAACCAGCGTGCTCAGCAGCGCCGATATCGGCCGCGAAGGCACCCCGAACCTGACGCAGGCGCTCAACGAACAGGTCGGCGCGGTCAATCTCTCCGCCTCGTCGGGCAATCCGTTTCAGGAAGATTTGTATTTCCACGGCTTCGTCGCCTCGCCGCTGCAAGGCAGCGCCGAGGGGCTGGCCGTCTATGTCAACGGCACGCGCTTCAACTCACCGTTCGGCGACACGGTCAACTGGGATCTCATTCCGGATATCGCCATCGACAAGCTGAATCTGGAAGGCTCAAATCCGGTGTTCGGCCTGAACGCGCTGGGCGGTTCGCTGAATATCGCGATGAAGAACGGCTTCACCTACCAAGGCGGCGAATTCGACATCTCCGGCGGCTCGTTCGGCCAGGTCCAGGGCGAATTCCAATACGGCCAGCAGAGCGGCAATACATCGTTCTATGCCGCCGGCAGCGAACTGCACCAGGATGGCTGGCGCGACCTGCAATCGACCGACATCCAGAATTTCTACGGCGATCTCGGCTGGCGCAGCGACCACGCCGAGGCGCATCTGGCGCTGTCACTGGCCAATTCCGTCATCAACGGGCCCGGCACATCGCCGGTGCAATTGCTGGCGGTGCAATCTTCGGCGCAGTTCACCGCGCCCAACCTGGTTGCCAACAAGGCAATATCGGTCACCGCCAACGGCAATTATAATATTTCTGATACGCTATCGATTCAGACGGTGGCCTATTACCAATATCTGCTGTCCCGCGTGGTGAACGGCAATTCAGCGAACGATTATCCGTGCGATGACGGGTCCGGCCTGCTCTGCATCGGGCCCGGCATGCCGAGCACCACCGTCGGCGGCGGCACCATCAAGGCGTTCCTGGGCGGCAACCCGTTTTCCTATTCGGAACTCGATACGCAAACAACGAACAGCAACGGCTATGGCGTATCCGCGCAGCTCACCGATACCGGGGACCTGTTCGGTTTGAAAAACCACCTGGTGGCGGGCGGCAGCTTCGATGGGTCGCAGAATATGTTCACCGGCGCCGGCTATATCGGCGGCCTGACGCCGATCACCCGCATCTATATCGGCCCCGGCGTCGAGATCGACGAACCCGGCACCGATATCCCCGTGCGGGTGTCGGTGAGCGACGCCTATTACGCGCTGTTCGCGAGCGACACGCTGACCCTGACGCCGGCGCTGGCCCTGACGCTTTCCGGGCGCTTCAACAATGCCGAAATCGATTTGCATGATCAGAACGGTGGCGACCTGACCGGCCAGCATAGCTATGACCGGTTCAACCCGGCGGCTGGCATCACCTATAAACTGACGCCGTGGCTCACCGCCTATGCCGGCTACTCGGAATCCAACCGCGCGCCGACGCCGGCCGAGCTTTCCTGCAACGGGCCGAACGATTCATGCAGCCTGGCCAATTTCTTCTCCGGTGACCCGAACCTGAAGCAGGTGGTCGCACGCACCGAGGAGGTGGGTTTGCGCGGCGCCTTTGCCGCCATGGCGGACACGCACGTGACCTACGATGTCAGCCTGTATCGCACCAACAGCGACGACGATATCGAATTCATCAACAGCGTGACGTTGAACCGCGCCTATTTCGAGAATATCGGCACCACGCGCCGGCAGGGCCTGGACGCCAATGTTTCGGTCAAGCACGGGCCTTGGCGGGCCTATGTCGCCTACAGCTACACGGATGCGACGTTTCAGACCGGCTTCGTGGAAAGCGCCGGCAGCAACCCCGATGGCGACGTGAATGGCAATCTGACGATCCTGCCGGGCGACCGGCTGCCCGGCATTCCGGCCAACCAGGTGAAATTCGGCGCATCCTACCAGATAACCGAACCCTGGCTGGTCGGGTTTTCAGGGCTCTATCAAAGCGGACAATATTTATTCGGTGACGAATCGAACCTGACGCCGCGCCTGCCCGCGTTCGTCACGCTCAATGTACGGACCAGCTACCAAATTACGCCGAACGTCCAACTGTTCGGGCGCGTCGAGAATGTCAATGATGCGCGGTATTATACCTATGGCACATTCTCGCCGACCAATTCGGTGTATCTGGCGCAGGCGCCTTACGCGACCAACCCGCGCAGCTATTCGCTGGCGGCGCCGATTGGGTGGTTTGCCGGGGCGCGGGTGACGTTCTAAACAGGAAGGAAGAAAGTCTTCTTTTTTGAAAAAAAGAAGCAAAAAACTTTTGCACTTTGGCGTATCTGGCCCATTTCCAACTGGGTCGCGTGGGTAGAAAAAGTTTTTTGGTTCTTTTTTTCAAAAGAGAACATCTTTTCTTTCTGACGTGGGAGCAAACAATGCGCATAAAGCTCGCCGGAGCAATGCTGGCGATGATCACGCCGGCCATGGCCCAGACATTTTACGTCAGCGAGCAGGCGGGCGGCGTCACCACGCTGAATGGCGCGAATTTCGCGCGCAGCGGGCAGATCGACGTCGGCGGCCAAAGCCCGCGCGGCATCGCGGTGACGCATGACGGCAAATATCTGCTCACCGCCAACCAGGGTTCCGGCGATCTTTCGGTGATCGATCGCGCGTCCGGCACATTGCTGGCGCGCATCCCGATCGGCCCCTCGACGGAAATGGTGCGTGCGCACGGCGACACGGCCTATGTCACCTACGAGCCGCCGACCGACAAAGGCGGCCTGGCGCACGTGGCCATCGTCGATCTGGACAAGCGCGTGGTAACCGGCAGCGTGCCGAGCGGCCACGAAACCGAAGGCATAGAGTTTTCCGCCGACGGCAAAACATTGCTGGTTGCCAATGAGGGTGACGACGCGATCAGCCTGTATAAGCTCCCTGACGGCAGCCCGGCGGGCCAGGTGAAAACCGCCGCCTACGGCACCAGGCCGCGCGGCATAAAGCGCTCGCCCGATGGTTCGTTCTATGTCGCGACGCTGGAATTTTCCGACAAATTCCTCGTCCTGGACAAGAATTTCGCCGTCATAAAGGAGGTCCCGACCGCAACCGGCCCGTACGGCCTGGCCTTCAGCCCGGACGGCAAGCGCCTGTTCGTCGCCGCCGCAAAAGCGGGCTTGATCCAGGCCTTCGATGCGAAAACATTCGCTCATCTGGGCGATGTGAAGGTGGGCAAACGCTGCTGGCATTTCAGCTTCACCCAGGATGGCACCCGCATCGTGGCCGCCTGCGGCCGCTCGGACGCGGTGTTCGTCGTCGATGCGGCGGGTTTGAAGCTGTTGCAAACAATCAACGGCTTCAAGACGCCGTGGGGCGTCGTTGCGTACCCGAATGCGGCCGGAACGCTGGACGTGCCCTGATACAAGTATGTCATCGCGAGCCGCGGCGAAGCAATCCAGGAGGAAACGCGAGATCTCGCGCGCGACCGTGGCGTGCGCCGCCGCTCGGATTTTGGCGTTCTTCTGCCGCGTGGCCAACGGCGACATGCGTGGCCGCCAGCGTCATCGGGCGAAGGCCATATCAAGGCGAGGGTAGGAAGAAATGTTCTTTTTTGAAAAAAAGAACCAAAAAACTTTTGCGCCTCCGCTGTGTCGAGCTCGGTCATCGGCATCGCCTGGCGCGCAACCAAGCAGCCAGCGTTCGAAAATGCTTTTTCCGGGTTCCGGGTAACGCCGACCAGCACGGTCGGCGGCGGCGGTTGACGCCCGACAAGAGTGGAAGTTATGTTATAACATAACGTTTTGATCAGGGTATGATGGCGTATCTCCGCCGGGTCATCGGGACGAGCGCGTGGGCGGCGCTGCCACTCGCGCTCAGCACCGTGTGTGCGGCCCAGACGGCCCCCGGCGCGGCACCGGATGCGCCGAAGGCGGTGACGGAAAACATCGTCGTTACCGCCAAGAAGCTGCAGAAGGCACGCAGCCAGATCCAGACCCGTCTCGGCGCCACCACCTACAGGCTCAGCAGTCAGGCCATAAAGAACCAGCCCGGCGGCGAGGACATCCCGCTCAATCAAACCCTTCTGCAAACCCCCGGCGTGTCCCAGGATTCATACGGTCAAATCCATCTCCGCAACGACCACGCCAACATTCAATACCGTATCGATGGCACCATCCTGCCCGAGGGGATAAGTTTTTTTGGCCAGAGCCTGACCTCGCGATTCGCGGCTTCCGTCGACCTGATCACCGGGTCGCTGCCGGCACAATATGGTCTGGTCACCACGGGCATCGTCGACATCCAGACCAAAGCGGGCACGTTCGATCAAGGTGGCTCGATCGGCGTCTATGGCGGCAGCCGTGACTGGCTGGAACCCAGTGCCGAATATTACGGATCCAGCGGCAACATCAACACCTACTTCGCCGGCGATTACCTGCAGAACGATATCGGCATAGAGAACCCGACCGGGTCCACCAGCCCTCTGCACGATCACACGCAACAGGGCCATGGCTTCGGCTATATCGAGGACATTCTCGATGCCACGAGCAAGCTGAGCGCGATCCTTGGCATTTACCAGGGCGCATTCCAAATTCCGGACAATCCCGGTCAGCCGGCCGTCTATACGCTTGGCAATCAAAACGCTTTCAACTCGGCTATGCTGAATGAAAGCCAGACCGAGAGCAACGATTACGGTGTCCTGAGCTACCTGAAAGCGGAGGACGATTACAGCTTGCAGATCTCCGCGTTCGAGCGCTATAGCCGCCTGGCTTACACGCCCGATCACGCCGGCGACCTGCTGTTCTACGGGCTGTCGCAGAATGCCGTGCGGTCCGACATCGCCGAGGGCGTGCAGGCGGATGGCAGCCACCAGGCCGGTGACACCCATACGCTCCGGTTCGGGCTTCTGTTTACCGGCGAGCGGGCGACGGCGAGCACAAGTTCCCAGGTTTTTCCATGCCTTTCGGCAGATTGCGCGAGCGTCGGCACCAACCCTGTTTCGATCGCCGGCGGATCCGGCAAGACCGGCTTCACCTATAGCGCGTACCTGCAGGATGAGTGGCATATTGTCCCGACGCTCACCGTCAATTATGGGCTCCGTTTCGACGTGCTCAATGCCTATACGGACGCCGCGCAACTGAGCCCACGTGCGAACCTGGTGTGGAAGCCGGATGCCGATACCACGCTCCATGCCGGCTACTCGCGTTATTTCACGCCGCCCGCGCTGGAAAACATCTCCGGCCAGTCGATCTCGAAATTCGCCGGCACAACCGGCTATCCGGCCGGCTACACGCCGGCGGCGCCACCCTTGGACAGCCCGATCCTGCCGGAACGCTCCAATTACTTTGATGCCGGCGTGGAGCATGTTTTCTCCCCCGGCCTCAAGCTGGGTGTCGACGGCTACTGGAAAATTGCCCGCGATCTGATCGACGAAGGGCAATTCGGCGCTCCGATCATCTTGTCCGTGTTCAATTACGCGCACGGGAACGTGCTGGGCGTGGAATTTACCGGCACGTACGATATTGCCGACTTCTCCGCCTATGGCAGTTTGTCGATCGGGCGGGAGCGCGCAACCCAGCTCGTCGCCCAGCAGTTCAATTTCACGCCGCAGGCGCTCGCCTATATTGCCAATCATTATATCTACACGGATCACAACCAGTTCTATACTGCCTCCGCCGGCGCGTCCTATAATCTCCACGGCACCCATTTCAACGCCGATGTTATTTACGGCACCGGCCTGCGAGAGGATGAAGGCGACGTTCCGAACGGCGGCGCGGTGGCGCCTTATCTGCAATTGAATCTGGGCGCCGCACACAAGTTTCAGGACATTTTCGGTGCGCCGTTGGAGGTGAACGCTGCAATCATCAACGTCACCGACCGCGTGTACGAAATACGCTCCGGCACCGGCGTCGGCGTGTTCGCCCCGCAATACGGGCCCCGCCGCACATTCTATGCCGGCATCAGAAAGTTCTTCTAGCGAGCGTAGCCCGGGTGTTATCTCGGGTTTTCGCCCGGTGCCGGTCATTCCCGCAAACCGCTTGAAACGAAGGAGAACACCATGGCGCGCGATATCGTTTACACGCACGCAGCTGCAAAACCGCCACCCACCTACAGCCAGGCCGTCAAAGCCGCCGGCCTCGTGTTCGTTTCAGGCACGGCGCCGGCCGATCCGGCCACCGGCCAGTTGATTGAAGGCGATGCGGCCGCGCAAACGGCCCAATGCTTGCGCAACATCCAGGCGATCCTGCTGGCAGCGGGCTCTAGTCTGGAGAATGCGGTAAGTGCCACGGTCATTCTCGCCGACGAGGACGATTTTGCCGCGGTCAATCAGGAGTGGCTGAAATGGTTTCCCACCGATCCGCCGGCCCGCCAAGGCGCCAAACTGCCGGCGCGGCTCCCGGGTCTGAGGGTGTCGATCGCAATGATAGCCACAGCGTAGGCGCGCTTGATTTCCGCGCGAAAGCCAAGTCTTCTGGACAGCAGGCGGATCACATCATGTCGGTCCGGGCTCGTGGCGGTGCGGATCAGTTGAAAGAGATATATCCGTCCTTATTCCTGATTTTGCCGCCTGAGCGCGACTCGGAGGCCCGACTGACATACTTCATAAAACGGCCGGCCGGGAATATTCTCCTCGCGACCAAGGCGGACATGACCGGCGCGGGGCCCGATATCGCCGCTTCCGGCGGCGTGTCCCTCATCCTGCTGGGCGACAGGCATCACGCGACGCCGGAAACCGTGACCATGGCCAGGCGGCTCGGCGCGCCGATCATCGTGAGCAGCATCGAAGCGGCCGTGCTCAAAAAAAGCGGCGTCGCCATCGACACGGCTTTGCCGTACCAACCCTGCCAGCTTGCGCCCGACCTGGAAATTATCCCGACTCCCGGCCACACGAAGGGCGCGTTTTCTTATCTATGGACGAGCGGCGGACGCAGGTTTCTGTTTATCGGCGACACGATCGTCCCGGTGGACGGATCATGGAAATACTGGGTGAGCCCGCCGCGTCGTCCCGAGATGCGCAGGACCATCGAGACGCTCGCGGCGTTGCAATTCGATGTGATCCTCTCGAACTCCTTTGCCGCCACGCCAACCGGCTGGCTGGAAACCCCACCGAACTACCGCAATTCCATGTTCGCCGAGCTGAGCCGATCCTTGAGCCAATAAGGCAATGATTTGCATGCGGCTTCGTTGCGGCGATGTTTGCGGGCTCCGTCTTAAATTCGCGACAGGGCGTCCGCTATGCGCCAATGTCGGCCATGGCACCGCGACAGGGGCGTGCACGAAAGCCGACATTCAACCTGTGTAGGACGGATAAGCGAAGCGCCATCCGTCGTCGCAACTCACCGCCGG
>Ga0116228_10001745_pt1 | contig 18212 bp, 16 predicted proteins | sample S1TSphfallax_2_FD_89694 | JGI IMG/M metagenome (GOLD analysis project Ga0116228, IMG submission 89694) | Host-associated microbial communities from peat moss isolated from Minnesota, USA - S1T2_Fc - Sphagnum fallax MG | ecosystem: Host-associated > Plants > Peat moss > Unclassified | place... | reverse complement strand
ACGGACGGACGGACGAACGGACGAACAAACATAGAGAGGGGTTGCAGAATCGGCCTCGCATATTACCGTTGCAAAATGTCGTGTCAGACAGACGGACGCACGCACTACGTGAATTTATATATAAGATTTGGGCATGCATAATATGTATGAGTATGTGAGATGCCTTTCAAACATCAACTTGAGCATGCGTATCAACAAATCCATATTCAAAACCATCATAGACCAAGGAAAAACAACAAATGGGCGTGTGTTTTGACAAAACCAACATTAGAAACCATCAATGACACATATATGGTGTGAAAAGTTTCATTCAACTTGAGAAAACTATTATGCACATTAGAGGAGTTGCATTGTCTCACCTAGAATGCCACACTAATGATGTTGCAGTACTTACTGACTATTTACAATATCAGTACTTGAGTTGCAATTCAATTGTAATTTGTCTTCCTTCACATTCTTCCTTGCAATGTCCTTGAATTATCTTCAATTGCACATTGTGGTAGAGTGCGCTCTCAACTAACAACTACATGTTTAAACCACACACATAAAACAACAAGATCATATGACACAAATCAAACATCAACATAAAGATTGAAAACATATCATTAAACAAACATTATATGATAACATGACAAAATCAAAACAACATTGTAAAACTTGTAGCATACACATTGCAAACAGGACGATCTAATTAACTCACTAACTAATTGACTTACTAACTAACTAATGTACTAACTAACTGGAATCTGATGACACTGAAACCTAAAACCCAACTAGAAACAAAAACAATGCACATGGCTACTCCAGAAAGACATATGAATCAAAGCAAAACTAACTAAGAGACTAGAACAAAGAAACCTAACATAAACAACCCAAAAAAATTGTAAATTACCATTTGCTTAAAAATGGCAACAAAAACATAAAGACATATGACACAAAACAAGATTGACTAAATGATTTCAACAAGAAAACCTTAAACAAACAACCCAAAAAAATAACACATTACCATATACTTCAAAATGGTAGCAAAAACTCAAAGACATATGACTCAAAGCAAAATTAACTAAGTGACTACAATAAGGAATCTAAAAAAAATTACACATTGCCATGTGCTTCAAAATGGTAATAAAAACTTAAAGAAATATGACCCAAAACAAAATTGACTACATTGAAAATGGCAATAAAAACACAAAGACCTAGACCTAGACCCAAAGAAATACTTACTAATTAACTAATTATAATAAGGACCAACACAAACAACCTTAAAATTCTATTGTGAAGTTATGAATAAATCGAAAGGATTCACTTTTCTATACCAATTATCATCAAGGCACTTTCCCCCATTGTGAAAGTGCATTCACATTTCACATCCACCTACAATGTTAATAACAATCCATAAATGCAAAACATATCATTTAAAGGGTTTACCTCATGTATTGTTCTTTAATTATCCATTACCACTATAATTCAATTAGTCCTCTTGAAATAAATTGAAATTTACAAAGAGTTCTTCATTTTCTTCAAGAAAAACATTTTCAACATTCAAAAATTATTCCATTGATTTGAATTGTAATTCATTTGAATAACTAAACAGGGAGGATCATCTAACCAATTATTCATGGTTTAAATCAATTTGTCCAAGTTTTTGATCCCAATAGGTTAAAAATCCAATGTTTGAAAAATTATTGTTCATTTTATGCCCACCAAATCAAAGGACTAAAAAACTAGGTTGGCAACACAATCCTTCTTAATAAGGATAGATTCCAAGACCCCTAGGATAACTTTTTCAATTGAAACCAAGGATCCAAATACTTTTAGTTCAAGCCCAATAACATTAACAAGTTCAAGAATGATAGGGGTTAATGTCAGTATCACTAGTAGAAATCCTATTATATGTAGTTAATCATTTTGTAACTTGTGTGCAACTACTCATTTACAATTAAATCAATCATGTTTGCAATTACAAAATTGGTACTATATTTTTTTTGTGTTATATGATTATGTGTGCAACCAACATGCAATTAATGGTGTACAAAATGGACACATGTCATAAAAATAATGGCCTAAATTAATACATGCCTAAGATATTTACTTAAGCTAATACACTTAATACTAGTAAGCTACACTAGCTAGTTTATCCTACTAACTACAATAATAATAATACCCTAAACTAAGATATCTTAACTTTAGTTAGCTAAGGGCATTACTAATTATTAAGCATAATATTAATTATGATAGTAATAATGTATTCATTACTTGATGAAACAACTAGTTATAATTACAATAATTACAATTATATCATTGTATTATTATCAAAATTTAATAGTTATTATTATAATTTATAATATCAATATTTATTGTAACTAGTAGGTAGATTATGTTAGTACAACATTTTTGGGTAATAGTTACAAGTAATTTGCATCCTTAGTTGTGATTAAAATGTAGTCAAAATTGTTATCCCATAGTGTTTGTCCTACCTTTCAAATTTGTAAAATATATAACTTTGCGCATTAGAAGTATTAAAAAATATGTGAAATTTGGGATGAATAAAAAAAAAAGGTTTGGACCTAAAGGCTAAACCCAAAATAAAACTTTAAATTATCCCAAATTACCTATGTACATATCTTCTTAGGCTTAATTACCTACCTAACCTTGGCCTTCGAATTCCTACCTACTTAAACACCACATGTGTTGACATCATATTAACCTTAAGTTGGATTATCTAAATTAAATTACTTATAAATATCAAAATAAGCTTTTAAATGCCATATGTCATGAAATAATTGGCTAAAACCATAGATACATGCACAATACAAAAAAGATTCATTCTAATTACACATAGTTTCATCTCATATATGTAACTACCCTTCCATGAATACAACAAATGAAAATGTATAATGATATCATATATACATGTACTCAAGTACAAAATGTCATATGTAATTGAAAATCACATGCAACTTGTTTTAGGTAACTACAACAATTTTTAGTTGCATGCCATTTATAATTAAAAATTAGTTGCAAAATGCCAAATTTCTATTAGTGTATGTGGAAGATAATCAACAAGAATGGCATCAACAATTCCCAATCATACATTGCTACAATATGCATGGCCATATCAAGGCCCACGTAATCTTGAATAAGTTGCAGACTTTTAAATCTCAAATCCAACATCAACACTAACATATTATGTGTAACGTAGGGTTAATAGGAAAAAACAAAAGCCAAATAATGACTTCAATTCGCATTCAAACACCAAAATCTGCATTAGTTGGAATCAAAGTTTCCTATTGACAATCAACATAAAAGAAACAACAAAATTAAAAACAAATTCCAAAAACAAAATTTGCAACACAATTCTTTAAAAATCACAAAAAACATAAAATACACACCTACACAATTCATTTGCATGAATATTTGTGGTGGTAAATTTTTTGTCAAACAATAAACAATACTCCAATGACTTATTCAAAACACATTGAGTGGCCATTGGAAATAAAATTTCATTGACTTATGCCACAACCATGTTCATGACTTCAATTTTTTCTTTGTAAGGTAATGGTTTGTTGTGAGTAACAAAGATTGATGGCATCTTTTTATCCCAAGGTCTCTTTGAGAAAAATAACTTTATATGCAAACTTAGTCTTCACTATAATTTTCAACTTCCAAGGGCAAAGAAAGGCATTTTTGCAAGCTTTATCCCATTCTTGTCTACTTTTTCTAATTTTTTTTGTCCAAGTAATAATCTCCTAAAAAGAAAATTGTACATCATTGATGGAAACCTCTTTCACCCCACCACAAACTTTCACATCATTAATAACATACTACCAACATTTGGACATAGCATGCCAATAACAAATAGCAAAATATGATTATCATCAATGGAGCCCATGCAATTATATTTATTAAAGTAATTATGAATGTGTTAAAATTTTCACCTTCATCCTTCACATATGTAACAACCTTGTCACATAGTCCAAAATGAGCAAGCAACTCCTTCTATTGTGTAGCCATGGTAGCTCCTAAGGTCTAATGAACCTCAAAGGTAACATGACATGGTTCCAACTTTTTAATATAATTAACCACTAAAGAAAAAAATTCTAACCCACTCTGTGACATCCAAAGGTCAAATGTGGCAATGACTATAATGACATTAACACAAGCCACATCAAGTGTCATCAATGTTTAGTTTTTCATGTTTAGAAGTGGTAATTTAATTTGGTGTTGAAAGTATAAGATTTTTTTTTAATAGTAAGGTTCATATTATATCATTGGAAGATGTGAATTAATTTGAAATTTATTTGATGAATAATAAGCTTTCAAAAACATTCATTAAACATTGTAACATGTGTTTTTTTAACACTAAAAGGATTTATAAATAGATTTTAATTTTCTTGAAAATTACATATATTTTGAAATCTTTTACATAAACCTTGACATAATAATATTTTAAAAATTATTTAAAAAATTGAAGAATTTTTAAAGAATATTCTAAAACATATTCTTCCAAAAGCAATCCCAAAAGCAAGCGGGTGCAAATTGTGTTATCCCGTTTGCACCCAAAACTCAAGATCTACCCAACATAAGTCTAAACCAATATTAATCATGTAAGTTAAGTGTGAGTATGTACCAATGTTGGGTGGTTTTTAAAAAATAGTGAAAATTGCCTAGGTTTTAAGCTAATTTTCACCTTGAATCCCACTAGTTATCACTTTTTCTAACACATGGGTTGAAAACCAAGTTTCCCAATTTTCACTAAGTTAAGAACCAAACATCGTGAAAACCGACCAAGTTCTCTTTGCCAAAAAAACTTGATATTCAAGTAAGGTATTGGGTTTAAACCCAATCTTGGTTCTCACCCTTGTATATAATAATTTTTTTTAAAAAAACATGAAGGTGTCATGTGATTATTATTTTTTAAACCCTTTTGCAGGGAGTGCAAAGTATCCCATGAGTTTCCAAACAAACCGTTTAGAAGTTAGGGTTTAAAGTGGTTAAGGTTTCAACTTTCAACAACCTTTTCCCCCTCTTTTAACAAAAATAAAAAGGGTCCAAACTCAAACTTGGCCCCATTTTGTGTTTTGTGTGATTTTGTCCATGAATGAAAGTCTTTCACATTATATATATATATATGACCATAGGAAATCATCATTTGAAAATTGACGACTTTCAAATTTTAAAAAACCATTTCTATGAAAATTGAATAAATTTATATATTAAGAAAAAATTGAACTAGTCCAAATCTTCTTTTATTGATTTTTTTTAAAGAACTAAGTCGATTATTAAATTTTGTTCCCTTAACCAAAATTAGCAATTTTCACAAAAAAAATGAAAATTGCCCAACATTGGTATGTACTAGGGTATGTAAAGCCTTGATTGATGGGTAGTTTTTGAAAAAAATCCTAAAATGGCCTAATTGGGAAGGCATTTTCATGCTCGTACATAGGTGAAGCCTTTGCACATATGAACCTCTTGTATGTGAAGTTTGACAAATGTACATGCTTAAGGGGCTTTCTTGGGTTGTTTTGTGCAATTAAAACATGTAGATTAGGGTTCTTAGATTTTTGAAGTGGCACATGATCTTTGTGAAAGAGTGGAAAAATGATGAAAGTGGCAACATTGTTTGACCATAAAATCTAGTTGAGCAATTGTCTTTGCATTAATGTCAAGCAATTTGCAAGTGGAAACAAGTTTTATTTGTTCAAGTAAGTTTTTTATTTTGCATTTTTTGTCTTTGGTTTCCAAGTTCTATTTTTTTTTCTTTTTACATCTCTTTGTTCAACTAATTTCTTGTTTATTTTTAAGCCTTTAGTTTTTAAGCTTTCTTTGTTCATGAATTTATGAATTGCAAACCATAAAGGTTTATTATTTGTTGTTTCTTAAGTTTAGTTGACTTTTAGCATTTAACATTTGGCTCTAATCACAATTGGGGTACCTCAAAAGGACTGTCACATGCCAAGGATTGTAATCCACAAAATTCAAATATGAACTTTTTTTTTTTTTCATATTAGATCTTAAATTCAAGGTTCCCAATGAGTTTTATGAATTGTAATAAACAAAATGATAGTTAAAACTGAAAACTTGGTGCACAATCTATTGTCCTTAAGATTCCTAAAAAATTATTTAGTCCTTGGTCACAACACTTGTAACATGATATAGGAGTCAAAAGGATTAGTATACTTAGGCCAAATTGCACCAAATTTAAACCATGTACACAAATTGTTGTTAGATATCAAATGGCATAAAAATAATACCATGCACACTGTCCAAATTCTCTAATGGCAACATGTAGCCTTATCACCATGCAATATTTTCACGCTACAAGCTTAAAGACTAGTAAATGAACATTATTTAGTGTGTTTTAGGGGTTTAGGGTTTATTTAGATGTAAACTAATACTAGATGTAATTTTTTTGTACAAAATATTGAAATGTTTTCAAGTAAATCTAATTAAATTACATAGGTTACATAATCAAAATTGGCTTACATCATTTTCTTTGTAAAATAGGACTTTAAAATCTTGGAATACTAGTTCTTTTTGGGATACCCGAATTGTGATTATAACCATTTAACATTATTTCTTTATCAATTGAAGGTTTTAAGTCGAGTATTTTTGTACTTTGTTGTTTGTTTTTATAATGGCAAGTGAATGAATTAGTAATTTGAAGGGAACAAAATTGCAAATATCACCAACTTTTCTTACCCAATGTTCTTATGAGTCCCAATGTTCATGTTGGTGAAGTCGGAGTCAAAATTGGAGATGGCAATCCATTTCAATTTGATTCAATTAATGAACTAAATGTTGTGAGGGAGATCAATAAAGAGGACATTTAAAAACTTGAAATAGATGCACAACAACATCAATTCCCCTTCCAATTGCAAATGAAGAAAATATTTTAACTTCCCTAACACATATCAAACAAATATGTGGGCATTTTTCAAACTTAATGTTTCTTCTAATTTTGTGAATTCTTCAAAGTTGAAGTAATAGATGAGATGTGTTGTTTGCCATTATGTTGAACAAGAAGCTAGAAAAAGTAACGCCCACCTTCACAAGCACTTCAACACATATAATAAAAATCATGAAACAATAGCCATGACTAGGCATGTGTTCACAAAACATTCCACCATTTTGAACATGTACAAGACCCAAAAACAACTTGCAACTACTGACATTCATCTTGATGCCCAACAATCTTCTAATAAACAAAAAAAATTAATAGCCCATTCTAGTGTTAAATTTTTTTGCTTTAGAATCCTTTACAAGAAATTTGACCTTGCACAAGAGCAATTTTTGCAGGATTTGTATCTCTATATCATTAAAAGGTATTGCCCATTGAACTCTATGAAAAATATTTGGCCTAGAAATAAGTTCTCTAGCAATGTGGAAGGGTTATGTTTCCAAATAGGTGGTAACTTTGCAATCAAGTGATACTTGCCATGGTCAATAAAACCATGGAATGTCATGTTATTCTTGGCTTTGCAAAATCCACCACAATTACTATAACATTCAATTAGCTAAATGGATGTCATGAGGCAAATTTAACACATTTACTTTGGTGGTCAGTAACATCAACAAGAGTGGGGTTCCTTGTCACATCATTGCAAGGATCTTTGAGGTTCAAAAGGCAATAAAAACCAACATGGTTTTGCAAGTCAAAGATTTGTTATGTCATTTTAATTTATGTGACAAGGTTATAGCTTATGTGAAGGACAAAGGCACTAACTTGAACATTCTCACAAATTCCTTAACAATCATTGTGTCATGTGTTCCACTAATCTTGCCACAACCATATGACATATGTTGGCAAATGTTATGGACATTATCTTCAAATGTTGTCAAAACGTTACTAATGATGTGAAAGTTTTTCCATGAGGGAAATATTAATCAAAGATGCACAAACATCTTTGTAAAAAAAATTGACATGGACAAAAAAAAGGAAAAGAAAGGAAATAATGGGAAAGAGCTTGTAGAAATGCATCTTTTTCCTTTAAAAGTTAAACGTAGTTGTCAATATTTTTCTTTGCATCCGAAGTCATTTTTTAAAAAAAATACTTCGGAGCTTAAGGATGTAATCAATTTATGATATTCAAGGCAAACAATTGTTTTGCAAGCTTTGCAAAAAAAAGTTTTTAGTCTATAGATGTGGGCTTGCTATTGTCATAGCCATGTGTTGTATGATGGAAAACAATAATGTTGCAACAAATGAACCAATGCAAGTGTGTGATTTATTGTTTGGTTTTTTTATGTGGATGTTTTTGAACTTCTAAATTGTTACATCTCAACAATCGCATGAGGTTTGAGGCAATGATTATGTTGAAGCCATTTCTAATTTTTGCGTCTTCATTTTAGCTTCATAATGCACATAATATGTTGGTCTTTATGTTGGACCCTTGGTTGAAAAATCTACAATTGATTTGGGATTATGTGGAACTTGAAGTGGTAGTGTAGATTGGGGCAAAATATGATTATGAATTTTTTATGTGCCACTATTATTAATTGTTTACAATAGTTTGACACCAACCCCCTTTGTTGGTGAATCTTTGGATGTTGGTTTACCAAAATTGGCCATTTTTGGAACTTTAGCTTCACTAGAAGAAGTTACTATAGGGCTTTTAAGAATTGAATTGTCATTTTATAGATGAACTGCAATGCCGAATGAAGTTTTCAATCCTTTCAATTGGTGGACAAAACAAGAACACTATTTCCCAAATATTGATTTTCTTGCATGTCATGTGATGGGGGTTGTGGGGTCATAGACTAAAATAGGAAGGATCTTTAACATGTTCAATATTATCATAAGTTTGAGGCATTGTCATTTTGGAATTGAGAATTTGGACAAACTAATCATGATCATGAAATTTTGACCAAATGACCTTGTATTGGGGTGTGTGGTTGGTTCAAGGGCCAAGTTGATGGAAAAATATTTGGATGTTGAAGACATTTTGTTTGAAAAAAATGAAGAACTACTTGTAGAATATGATTTGTTTGAAAGGATTAACTTAGTGTTGAAGGTTATAGATTGCGAAACAACTTTGATCTAGACAATTACACAAAGCTCATATAAAGAGGTAAAACTAATGTTTTGGTTATTTGTTAAAGTGACATTTTGTTGTTTAAAGTTGTTGAACTTTAAAGTTTGTTGTTTTTCATGCCTTGCCTTACTTTATATTTTGCTAAGTGGACTAATTGGTTGTTTGTCAAGAAAGATCATGTTTTGTGTATTTGGGGTGCCTACGAAATTGACAACAAATTGTAGAGTGCCTCTACAACGAAATGGGAGATACAAAAAATGAAAAAAAATTGAACTTTCTAGAGCTTCACAAATTTTTATTGATTTGTGCTTTTCTTTTGTTATGTTCATATTATAGCTTCAGCACTGAGATGTGATGCTACTAAGTACTCATATTAGAACATTTGTACATATTAATTTGCATTTGTATGTTGTTTCTATGGTGTCTTGATTCGATCAATTTGTCTTTATAGTTTTTCAGTTTTACAACATGAACATTTAAATAACAAGAAACGTCAAGGGGGTTTGATTAAAGTTATGGTGGTGAAAGTTTTTTTTTTTTTTGGGTCAGTTTTGAACCTAATTCAAGGGTGAAAGGGCTAAAAGTTGAAAGTTTTGTGAATCCCCAACCTTTTTTATTTTATATTATGAAGCTTTAATGTGTAGAAAACCAACATAGTGAAGGGTGTCTATTTTTGTGTTGAAGTTTGAGCGGAAATAGAAAATTTGTAGAACCAAACTTAATTTGTTGAACATGTTGTGTGACACTTGTGTCAATGTTTGTGGTGTCATACATGACATTGTTGTTTGACAAGTGGGTTGTATAGTTCCATGTAATGGAATGCTTGTTTATGTTTCGGAAGATGAGAGAAAAAAAAAATTGTTAACCCCAAATGTGAAAGTGCATTTTACACCCATCTTTTGAACTTAATGTGCCAATTGTTGGCATTTTACCTCAACAAGGTGACAATGGTGAATGTCAGGTCGGTTATTAAATAATCACTTAATAACCTTCGGTTATAAAAGAGGTATAAGGTTCTTGTAAAACTAAAATAAATAAATAAAAGTGATTTTTTTTTCTATTTTTTAATTATTATTTAAAGATTGATAATCGACCTGGACTGATAATCAGGTCATCCAGGTATGTTGGTAGATTTAACTGGTTATCAAGAAAATCAAGAACCTGCTGGCAGGTTATTGATAACCGGGTCAAAACTCAATAACCGGCCAACACTGGTCTAAACCCTACACCCTTTTGGTACCGGCAGGATGGATGAAACCAAAAAGCTTGTAAGTTGTTACCGAATCGAATTGGATGGTGGCGGGAAGGTCAGTGTTCGCAGCGCGCGCTTTGCGGTTTTCGCAGGATTACGAAATGCGACAGGAGAGAGAGCACCGATCTGGCGCCAGAATTCCGAATCTCTGCAGTTTTGAATTTGGGAGTTCTTCCCCGAGGTCCAAATGCTGGTAATTTTTTTGTTCATCCAAGTATTTTGGACCCTGAATGGTTGTGATTTCTTCGCGGCCTAAGGCTATCGGTGTCGAGGATTAGCGGATTTTAGAGAAGCGGATCTGCTGCAGCTGCTTTCAGCTTCCGGCTTCAGCTCTGTCGGTCTTGTGTGAAGATGAATAAGATCAATCATCGGCCTTGCTCCGACCGTGAGAAAGAAAGATTCAGGCAGTTGGAGGTGTGTGGCAAAGAAAATTTTTCCTGATAAAAATGCATGAATGAAGTCTTCTTCTTCTCACCACAGTCTTTTGTGCAAGAAAGAACAAGGTACTTGAGATGGTTGGGTAAGCGCTGATGTGAAGGATGGTCCATGCGGTGTTTGCATGAGAAGTGATGATGTCTTTTATGTGTTTTTTGCTTTTGTTAAGTTGTTTGCTTGAAGTGCTTTTAATCGCATGAATTGTTCGGAGATGTGGAACAGGTGGCAAAAGAACTGAAACGACAGCAAAAAGATCAGAGGAAAGAACAGAAAAGAAACGAAAGAGAAGCAGCTATGGAGTTGGAGAGGATTCGGAAGAAGAAAGAGAAAGATTTGAAGAAGCAACAGGATGAAGCTGACAAGGAACAGAAGAGGAAAGAGAAAGAGGCGGTGGAGTCCCAGAAAGACAAGAAGAGGAAAGAGAGAGAGGCTATAGAGGCAGAGAGAGAGCAGAAGAGAAAAGAGAAGGATTTGAAGAAACAGCAGGAAGAAGCTGAGAAAGAACAGAAGAAGAAAGAGAAAGAAGCTGCAGAACGCAAGAAACAGCTCGTCATACAGAAGCAAGCCACCATCATGGACAAACTGTTCCGACGCAAAGAGCCCGAAACACCTGCACAACAAACACAAGGAGCAGAGGAGATGCACAAGGGCCAGCAGTCCTTGTCTCCCCTGGAACAAAGCATCACAGGGAGCAATACTTGTTCAAACCCTGCTGCTACACACATGACTACAGCACAGATGGATCAAGAGCTTACTGCCATACAATCAAGGAGTGTTGAAGAACTCCTGAGGTTTGCCTTTCCCCCTCCTTTCTCTTCTCTTCTCTTCATTCTTAGTTTGTTTCTGAGCTCAGTTACAACATCGAAAGACAAGAGTCCCGCATTTGCTGCAAAGCCTCAGAATTGTGCGAGATTGGATTATGGCTGTGCAGATCGCACATAACTGCGTGGCAGGGTCTTAAGAAAGTCACAGCCTTGGAAAAACCTCAAAGATGGGGACTCCGGCGCAAACCAAAGGTTTCAATTTACCGAGAATTGCGGTTGCAAGGAGCAGCGGCAACAACTTCCCAGATGACTGATTCTGGAGCTAGCCACGGCAACTGTGATGGGATAACATCAGAAAAAACAACGCTGTCTGCAAGTATCAAGCGATTGAGAGAAGCTCCAAGGGACGAGGAGTTGAAAGTCGAGGTGAATGGGGAGGACCAGAACTGTATGGTCATTGAGGACCCAGATGAGCTCCCAAGGAAGGAGCTATTTAGCAAACAATGGAAGTTGTTACAATTTGATAAGAGCTATCGTCCAGCTTACTATGGCACATTTTCAAAAACAAGGTATCAAATTTGCACCTCCTGGGCTTGTATGTTCTTTCTCCTTGAAAGATGCCTTGAAAAAGGCAACACTTGTGTGCTGGGTGGGGTGTGTTTTGTAGTCATGTAAACATTGCTGTGTTCACACGCCAAGCAATTATGCATGTAATTCTGTGTACACAAACTGTGATCCTTTTCACATTGTATTCATCTTACTAAAATCCTGCTCTCTTTGTCAAATTTCTGCAGCACAACAATTGGACCTCGGCATCCTTTGAAGAGAGATCCATCACTGAATTATGAGGTGGATAGTGATGAGGAGTGGGAAGAGGTAACACCCTCTCTTTCCCCTGCACCTAACTCTGTGCATATGCTTGTTGAAAACCACCAAACCATAGCAACATTTTTGTAACAGTTTCAAAGTCATGCTAACAGAGTGTACAGATGATGTAAGGAGCACTAGTTGGAAGTGCCAGAGTTGTGCGGCATCAAGGAAAACTCTGTTACATCAAACTGTGGGTTAACAGACCAGCTGCAAATGCTAGAAAGAAACACCAGGTTTTGTGATTTGTATGTAAGAGTGCACATCCCATAAAACATTCAGGTGCTGAGACTTGCCAGAGATGAAAGACAGACAGATGGACTGGCAGACTGTAGCCCCCGAGTCTTGATATTGCAGCAAGCAAGGGTTGTATGCCGGAAGCATGTGGCTGTGTAGGTTGGATACACTTGATACCTATTGAGGTTCTCCAAAGCAACAGCCATTGTGTGGCTCCATGTTGATCTACCCCAAATCAGCAGTCCAGAAGAATGTGATGTGATATGTAACACTGTTGTTGTGATACATCTGATGGTCATAGAATTCATCAGAGAGAAAAAAGTTAGAAAGAAGTTACACCTTATTGATAGAAGTGGCATTGATTATCTATCTAAAAGGGCCATAACTTGGGAGCTGCAGGAGGATCCAGGGGAAAGCCTGTCAGACTGTGAGGACAAAGAGGATGATATGGAGAAGCTTGACAATGAAGTTGATGAAGATGCAGCAGATGGCTTTGTTGTGCCTGATGGGTACCTCTCAGACAGTGAGGTATGGTTTGTTGCCTGAGCTGAGATTGTGTACAGAATTCCTTTGAAATCTGTCCCTGCCATCTTTGGAGGGGGTTTCATCTTGTGTGTTCGCTGATCAATCATGTATTGCTCTGTCATTGATTCATCAGCTTCTGATTAATCAATTGTCTGGGTTGAAAAGTTTACCATCATTGGATTGCAGGGTGTGCACTTGGATGATGCCAACAACAGCATTGATGGCAATAACCTTGAAACATCAACAACCGAACTATCCTGTAGGAGCCAAGAAGAAGTTTCTTGCAGCACCACCACAGCCATTGATGAAGAGGTCCAAAAACAAAAATGCTTCACCAAGCTTCTTGACAACATGACCAAGCAGGCATTGCTTCGCAACCAACCCTTCATCATATCCACACTGCCACCCCAATCAGGTGCTGAGCATCATCATCACAGTCCGATACACCTGCAGTGTCTGCAGGCTCTCAAGATGCAGGTTGTGGAACCATACATGATCATCAGGTCACCAACTGCAGTGGAAATACAGGAGAAATCTGAGATGGAAACAAAGACTAGGAAGACCAGTAAGACCAAGGACCTGAAAAGGAGGCGGATTCAGCTGAGCTCTGTCACGAGCACATCATCAGCAACAGTTACAATTGTAATTTGATATCCACACTCAATCAATTTCAATCCTCTTGATGATGATGGTGAGCTTGGATATCAGTCCTCCAATGATGATGAGAGGTAGGATTTCTGTCCCGACAATGATGACCCATGTGTTCAATAGCTTAATTCCTGTAATACGGCAGCATCAGATTGCAATTCTGAGATCTGGAAGGATTGTGCTAAAGACCTTACAAGCACCTGCAGGTTTGTGGGCAATAGCATGGAAATTGAGTCATCGCATGAAAACTTATTCCAGTTTGGATAATAGCATGTGAAGCTTCTGAAGCTGGAATTTGTGGACACTTCACAGTAATTCATAGCAAGCTAGAGAACTCTGCAAGATAGAAAGGATTGCAGAAGCTATGTAGTTTCAAAATTGTCTGTGGTCTCATAGAATCACAAGAGTGAAGAGGAACAAAAAATATGCTGCACAAGCACAGCAGTAGATTTGATTTCAGAACGCAACTTTAATGTACAAGGACCAGCACTATTTTTTTGCTGGTATTAAAGAAAACTCTCCCTCTACGTTGACAACCAGAATGCTTTAACTTTCTCTCACACAGAACATCCAAAATGCTTAAACATTCTCTTGCACATGACACGATAACCTTAGTGCTTGTTGGGAGTCGGCTATGTGGCAATATGCACAAAACCAGACTCTTTGCTGCTGTAGTCTAGTGGAGAATCTTAACCATCCAGAAGAGATTGGATTTACTTGGCTTCTTGGAGAAGGCTGTGGGATGGATCGGTACTGCACAAAGGATCAGCAGCAGCAGCTTGCCTGCGTTGTGAGAAATATTTGACAGTCGTTTCACAACTGACGAGTTTGAGCTTAAGCTTCACTCGTCGCACTGCCACAAGAACAGAGCGTAGCTTGCAAGAATATCAGGGTTGTCAGGCCTTTGTTCAAGTGCCTGCTTGTACAGATTTTCAGCTTTGTCAGCGTCTCCAAGCGACTTCCACGAGAACAAAGCGTACTCAGAGAGTAATCTTGGATCACGAGGATCTGCCTGCAAAGCCGCTTCGAAGTACTTCTCCGCTGCACCGTTCTCCATCCACACTTCGTTCAAGAACTCGGCGAAATCCAAAGGAAAATGAGGCTTCGGTCTTATCTCTGCATCTCTGCTCCTACTCCTGTTGTGGTACACAGCCGTGCGAGACTCCAGGACATCGAAGGCGTTTTCTCGAGAGAACCAGTTATCAAGCGACACTGATGCGGTCGAAGGCTCGTCGAAAATAGGCCTGCATCCTTTACCGGTGCATTCAACGCGACCAACGGCTGCCTGCGTCTCGAACGATCCTCGCAGAGCGGCTCGGGTTCCAGTCGTCTGCGGAGCTTCAGGAAACTGATCAGCTTCTTCGACCTCAAAATCATGCACTCCTCCTCGCAAGTACTGCACTGTCTCTGCTTGCGAAAGGCTGCAGACAGACGGTCGACCTCGTCTGCCTAGTTTCTGCTCCGGTGTGGAACATTTCAAGCTCGGTGCGCTGTTTGCCAAATTGCCATCTCTGTCTGCGGGAGACGGCAGCGATATCTGCTGCGCCCTGGCCGCAAGTCCCGCGGCACAAGACTGGCGTGATGATGGCTGCTTCCATGCCACTCTCAATGACAAGCTTCTAGTCGCCATTCTTCTCTCCAAGAACAGCGATCGACAACAACGCAGTAGTGTGTACTACTGTAGTGTTTATCAACTTGAATCGGCTCCAAGAAAAGCGGAAAGGCTTACAGAATGCGAAACCTCATGTGCGTATGCGTAGCGATTTCTTACTGTCTAATGCATGCGGTACATAATACATCTAACGCAGTAGCAAAAGCTCTTCTTACTTCTTCAAGGTCTCCTCAGGGAGTGAGAAAATAAGTCCAGTACTTGTGCTGCAGCGTTGGTGATCGCGTTGTTATGCAGCAGTACTAGTTCCCGCAGTTCCAACCGTGGCCAACACAAGAAGATGTTCTTCAAGATCCACTGCAAGGAGAAAGAAATAGCACGTCGATCTTCGAGAGCTCGAATATCGTAAGCCTCTTAAGAGAAATCACCCCTGACAGCTTGAAAAATTCTAAACTGGAAATTAAATTACGTCTTTCAAGCGCTACTACTACTACTTGGCAGCACAAACCACCACAAGGAGCACTTGAATAACAACACGAGTGGAATAAACTGGTGCTCGGACTCTCCTTATAACAATGAGTATGCAGATTACAGCAGATCAAAGAACAAGGGGAGTAGAAGAAAAAAACAGAAAGCAGATACGACGTTCGAAAAAAAGAAAGAAGAAACAAAACCAAAATCTAAAATGCCAGCAACAAATTGCTTGTTGCCGCTGCAAAAAAACTTCCAAAGCCGGTTCGGATCCTCTGGAATTAAGCCACAGATCGTCTGAACCGTTCGGAAAATTCTCTGATCAGCGGGATCAAGATCCCACGCTGAAGGCCGACCGGCGAAACACTATTGAGAAGCCCCGGATACTGCGAAGCAAGAAACTGAAGGGGCATTTGTAAGGCAGACGGGCGATCCTGTCTCTTTAGTAGCGAGATCGGCGCAGGAGGCTGTGGCGGAGAGAGCAAACGCGGAGTAGGTGGGCGCGTTGGGAAGACGCGAGGAAGAGCAAAGAGGAGAGGCAACGGTGGAGAGAAGCTCTAGCAGTCTGCTCTCATATGCTCGCTCGTATAGGTACCTCGTGACCCCACCTACCTATCAACCAAATAATAAATAGGTACATCTACCCCCTCCCCCATTTTTTTTTGGGAGCATTCTTTTGTGTAATTAAATTAGGTTGGCTGGTTAGTAGCTCTACACAAAAAATGATGGACACGCCTTTTTTTTTATGCAATGTAAAATTCTAACAGCTTTTTCGGAACAGAAAGTTTGAATTTTTTTTTGAAAAACCCCCAATTTTGAGACTTCAATTTGGTGCATCCCACTTGCAAGAATAGTTGAGTGAAGGAATGGGAAGATTTTCTTCAAGCAATGGTGAGTCCTCCTCACCAGGGTTTTTTTTCTTACAATTTTGTGATAGGTGCCAAAAAAATCTGGTGAAGTTTTCCAAAAAGTTAGCAAATGTTGCCGAATTTACTCTAGACAAAAAAACAATTCCCAATGTGTGTTGTCAAAAATAAACAACAAAGGTTATCCCCCAAAAAAAATCACGGGGACTCCTCATCCTTCACTCAATGTGTGTTTTGGATCAGTTGTGTAACTTATCAGGGGCTTTGAATTTAGTGAGTATTCCAAAGGTATGTTCCAAAGCTTCAAAACATTGAGTATTGTCATAAAGCACTTGGAGAAATTTCTTAGGAAATGTCTTCATAGGACACCTAATGTACATGAAGATCACTCTAGAAAAGAGGAGGGATCTTCTACCTACTATATAGAAGTAGAAGGGACCTTATACCTATTTGTAGGTGAGCATAAGGTCCCTCTCAATCCTAATTGTAGAAATATTTCCTAGTCCTTTTTGATGGAAGCATGTCTACACTTACACTTAAGACAAGGTTCATCTCGCGCTTTACATTGGAAAATGCCCAAAAGTGGTGGACATTCCTGAAATGTAAGGTCCTATCACTGCATCCTAGGCTCCATATGTTTGGAATCCACTCCCCCCATCATGAGGTTTTACTCTCATGAGAAAAAAACCTCATGGTAACCATAACATTTTAGATGGTGAACACCACGGTCCTACAAAACATATTCTCAATATGCCCCTTTTTTGGGGGAGGGATTTAATTTATTTAAATGTGCATCTCATGTGCTATTTACACAAATCACTAGCTGACGACAAGTTATTTCAGTTCTTCGTAGGAAATATATTTGATTCCTTGATGCACATACAACCCTATAGACACGCTCCATTTAAGTTTTTCTTTTCTCTTTCCTATTTTCTTTAATTTTTTTGTTTTTTTTTTTAAGAAGAGAAAAGACGCTGGGCATCTCAGGCTAAGGAAGAGTCACAAGCCAGCCCCCTCTAACGGCCTTGAGGGGCGCGCAGTCCTCCCCCCACAACAAAAGCAAGTCCAAATGTCCGTAGGTACATGAAATGAACATAATTGGATTTGAAGATTTGAAAACTTAGTATAAATAAATAAGTACCCCCAGTTTATAATGGGGGTATTAACTAGTGTTGTCTGGTTATCTAGTTTTAGGACAAACCTCTGGATATCAACATAACAAACTTTTATTTTTAAAAAAGAATTGAGGATATGTATTTTGAAAATTCAGGAGATATGTATTCAACCATTTTAATTTCCCTTTGCTAGTTACGAGTGAACAGGTTTTGAAATGCTGATAAATTATAGATATATATACAGTCTAGTTATGAATGAATTGGTTTTTAAATATTGATAAACTATAGACATCTATATGATCTAATTATGAATGAACTAGAATTCAAATGTTGATAAACTATAGATATGAATAGAACATATGAATATTACACAAAAACCTATAAGTGT
>Ga0116228_10001743_pt1 | contig 18230 bp, 15 predicted proteins | sample S1TSphfallax_2_FD_89694 | JGI IMG/M metagenome (GOLD analysis project Ga0116228, IMG submission 89694) | Host-associated microbial communities from peat moss isolated from Minnesota, USA - S1T2_Fc - Sphagnum fallax MG | ecosystem: Host-associated > Plants > Peat moss > Unclassified | place... | reverse complement strand
CGATCGCCGTCGTATTCCTCTCGTCGCGCTATCCGGAGGCGGGCGGGCTCTACGCCTGGAGCAAGCGCGCGTTCGGACCGGCCGCGGGCTTCATGACCGGCTGGACCTATTGGACCGGCACGGTCATCTATTTTCCGGGTCTGCTCTACTTCACCGCTGGAAACGCGTTATATCTCGGCGGAAGCGCGTCAGCGGCGCACGGCAGCCCCGCTTACTACATCGTCGCGGCGTTAGCCGCGCTGACGATTGCGACGATCGTCAATATCGTGGGCCTAGAAATCGGCAAGTGGCTCAACAACATCGGCGCCATGTGTCGCTGGGCGGCGATCATGCTCTTGATCGCGTTCGGTGCGGTCGCGTTCTGGAAGCACGGCACGGCCTCGTCGTTTAGCGCGAGCGCGTTGCGCCCCGGAACGCAGCTCAAAGACGTCCTCTTCTGGTCGACGATCGCCCTCGCGTGGGTAGGTCTCGAGTCGATCTCGTTCATGAGTGGCGAGGTGAAGGATCCGCGGCGCTCGATTCCGCGCGGCTTGTTCTTCGCGGCTCCGTTGATCGTCACGATTTACCTCGCCGGGACGGCTGCCGTGCTCGTAGCGGTTCCGGCGCACGACGTCGATCCGCTTCTCGGGGCGATGCAAGCGATCGACCGTACCGCGCACGCGGTCGGCGTCCCCGCGCTCTCCACCTTGGGCGCGTTTCTGGTAACGGTGAGTTGTCTGGGTAGCGTTGGCCTCTGGATGCAAGCCTGCGCGCGCATTCCCTTCGTGGCCGGCGTCGATCGCTATCTGCCCGCGGCCTTCGGCCGCCTGCATCCGCGCTGGAGAACGCCGGTCGCAGCGCTCCTCACCCAGTTTGCGCTGGTGGCCGTCTTGATCGTGTTAGGCCAAAGCGGCACGAGCGTCAAGGGCGCTTACGACGTGCTGGTCAGCGCCACGGTCGTGACCGCGCTAATGCCGTTCCTGTATGTCTTCGCCACGGCCATCAAGCTTCGTGGTGAAGCACCCGCGCCGGGTGAAGTGCGCATCATCGGAGGCTCGGCGACAGTGTACGTCACTTCAACGATTGGCTTCGTAACGACGGCCGCCTCGATCATTCTCGCGGTCTTTCCGGCCGACGACGAGCCGAACAAGATCTTGGCGGTCGCGAAAGTGCTCTTCTTGGCAGCGCTGATGTTGATAGCGGGCACCGCGGTCTATCTACGCGGCAAGCGCAGCGCGGCGAGAGTCCCCGCTGCGGCGAGCGAGCCTGCTTAGTCACGTCGTACACGCTGAACTCGATTCGGCCGTGATCCTCGTTCGGGTGGCTCTCGCTAGAACGCGAGTACCGCGAGTACGGCGTCAGCGGTGACCTGGTAGGGTTTACCCCCATTCCGCCACCCGCGTTAAACGACTAGCATGTACGGAGCGCGAGCGCCATCGATAACGACGGCGCATCGCATCCCTGAGGAGACGCCCCCGGTGCATCCACGTTTACAATCGGCCGTAGCCGCCATCGCATTGACTCTCTCCGGCACGCTTGCCGGTCTCGCCCCTTCGAGCATCGCAGTTGCCGCCACCAGCGGCGCGCTCACCTCGATCGACAATCCGAGCGGGGGCCATATCGCCACGGTCTCTCTCGGGAAGCAGCCTTCTTTGCAAGCGGCAGCCGTCGCGATGTTGAGCCGCATTCACCAGTCGTTCGGTGCGCGGCCGACGGTCGAGCAAGTGGCGGAGGATGCGTCCGCGCATTCGGTCACGCTGTTCTTCACGGATACGCGGAACGGCCAGCAGGTCAGCGGCATGTCGATCGTCAGCGCCGTACCCGGATCGGACGCGAGCGGTGCGGCGCTCTATGACACGACGGCCCGCTTCCCAACGACGATCAAAGCGATGTTGCACCGCTTCGGGACGATGAAGATGCCGGCGGCCCGGAATTCCGTGGCGCAGAAGGCCGCCCTACCGCCGCTCGCGCCGCCCGAACCGCTGAGCACCCACCAATTCGCCGACGGGACGGGCTCGATGGGCGTTCCAGCCGACTGGACGTTGAGGGGCGGCGGCGGCGGGAGCGCGGTCGCGGTCGGGCCGACGGGAAAAGAGATCGTCAATTTCAATTTTACACAGTCCGCGCTCGTGCCGTCCTCCACGATGGGGCAGATGCTCGTGAACGGGACGGGGATCTACCCGAACGGGCCGTTGCGGGAGAACGGGCTCAAGTCGATCGTGCTCATGCCGTACACGGGCGATCCGGTGGAAGCGTGGAGCAAGTCGTGGGGACTGATGGCCAAGCAGGCGGGGCGGAATATCGCTCCGTCCTTTAACCTCGGAAAGGTCACCCGGACGGGTCCCCGCACCGCGGTCGTCTCGGGCACCGGCGTCTACGGCGGCACGACTCGACCATTCGTATATCTCGCATACCTTAACATCACGCCGCCGAGCAGCCTCGGTCAGTGGGCCATGTATTTCGACTACCTCATCGTGCCGAAGGACGAGATCGTCAAGGAAGGCGCGACGGCCTCGGCCGTTTTGGCAAGCGTTCGGATCAATTTCGCGGTGCTCAACGGCCATATCGACGAGCAGCGGGAAGCGGATCATCAGCGCTTCGAGTCCGAGATCGCAAACCAACAAGCATTAGATGCCGCGCGTCAAGAGGGCACGGACGCGTTCATCGCGCGAGATCAAGCGAACGCGGACGCGATGCAAAGCACGGCCGTCGGTTTCGAACACTACATCGCCGGCACGTCGGTCGTCTCGGTTGACGGCGTTCACAGCAAGCCGATCGACAGCGACCTCGCCGCGGCGCTCGTGCAGGCCAATCCAAATTACCAGATCGTTCGGCCGGGCGACCTGATCAAAGGCGTCGACTACTAGTGCCGAGGCAATAAGTTGGCGTCGGCTATCTTCTCGCTGTTTCTTGCCGTCGGGGCTTGGGGCGCGTGGCGCAGCAATCCCATGTACTCCACCGGCTTGACGCTACGGCTCTTCGCCGCCATCGTCCTGGGCATCGGCGGTCTCATTGCGGCGACGCTCGGCGTTGTCGAACTCACCGAACACAGCTCGCCCGGAGTCATGGCCGGCGCGCTTGGCGCCGTGGTTCTCTTGGGCTGCTTAGCCATGATTTGGCTCCTTCTGCAAGTCGGGTTCCCGAAAACGGCGCCTCTGCCGCGGTCGGTCACGCTCGTGCGGACCAATCGTTCGAAGGTAGGTCCGTGGCTGCCGCGATTCGTGTGGACGATGCTCGGCTTCGCCATTCTCGCCCTCGTGCTGCCCGGCGATGCCAAGCTCATCGCCTACATCGTCGGGGGCCTCGTCGGGTTCATCGGAATCGCCTTGCTGTTCACCGTCTATGTGCTCGCGCTGCACCTCGATCGTGCGCTGACGTCGGTCGAGCGCGATCCCTGGGTGCATTGGCGTTACACGCCCGAGGAATGGCAAGCCTGGAGCACCGTCGAGGTCGCCCGGATCGAGTCGACGACACCGCACTGGCAGTGGAGCAAAGATTGGAAAGCGCTCGCGCTCACGCTCGGCGCCGTGACGGTGCCCTTTGCCGTCAATTTCAACGCCGCCGATTGGCACGGTCTTGCTGCCATGACCGCCGGCGTCTGGCTTCTGGTTATCGCGATGGTCGCGCTCGCCGACCGCTACGGACGGACGGCTCCCTATCGCTTGCGCCGGCTGCTCGCGACGTCTCCGCCGGAGACGTACGCCGGCGCCGGCGGCCTCTACGCCGACGGCATCTTTACCGAATGGCAGAACGTCGGAAACTACCTCTTAACTGCAACCATCGACGAAAGTAGCCCGCGCAGCATCACGTTCGTGTTCGAGCGATCCGTCTCGGGCGGAGCGACGATCGAGGTGCGCCGAAACGCCCTGGTTCCGGCCGGCGTGGACGCTGACATCTCGAAGCTACAAGCGGCCTTGTCGGCCGCGTTCCCGAAGGCGCGGATCGCATTAGCGTGACGGCGGCAGAAGGCGTACCCGTTCGAACGCGACGGCGCCACCGTCGGGATCGCATCCGTTGAAACAAACGAACGCGAGCATCGATAGACCCGGCCAGGGAGAAACGGATGACGCGTTCCGGAGCCCGAATGACCGACGCTCGCACTTTGCGCGCGTTTGCGTTGGAAGCCGATAGCCACTCGGGTTGGATCAGCCGTTTGCCGGCCTACCGGGTTCCCCGGCGGCCACGTAATCCGATGCATAAGGTCTTGAAGCAGCGGACGTCGCGATTGCCGGCGAACGCCGGTTCATCCGCCACTCCCAACTCGAATTGCGATAGCAATTCTCCGATCGCCGCGGCAATCTCGAGCCGCGCCAGCCGCGGCCCCATGCACGGATGGTCACCGCCCCCGAACGCTAGCGCGGGCGGCGCGTTTCGCTCCAGATCGAGCGCGTCGGGGTCACGGTAGATGGCCGGATCGCGCCCGGCACGTTCGATATCGAGAATGACGGACGCTTCCGCGGGAATCACGACGCCGCCGACTTCGAACGCGGCGCCCGCGACGCGACGGCTGAGGCGGCGGACGGCGCCGGCCAATCGTAGCACTTCCTCCACGAAGGCGGTGATGCGCTCGGGCCGGTCGCGCAGCGTTCGCTGCAAATCGGGATGCTGCGTAAGAATATAGATCGCGGCGCCTAGCGTGCCGCTGGTCGTGACGACCGCTGCCGCCAGCAGAAAGAACTCGACGCCCGCGAGCGCATCGCGCGACGCCGGCATCAGAATCCGATTGGTGCCCCGCGAAGACGCTTCCAGGAACGCCCGCGCGTCGCTCGCGACCGTTTCGAGCCTCGCGTACTCGCGAAGCGGCACGCCGCGACGCCAGGCGGACATCGTGTGCACGCTGCAATCCCGGATCCAGCCAACGTCCTCGATCGGCAACCCGAACATGTCGGCAGCGACCGTGTTGGGCAGCGCGTCGATGAGACCGGGAACGACGTCCACCGCATCGCCGTCCAGAAGATCGCCGACGAGGCGCCGCGCGACCGCGCCCAAACGGTCGCGCGTCCAGCGCACCATGGTGTGCGGCATGAGCGTCGTCACCGCAGCGCGCGCGGCGCGATGCGGCGCACCATGCTGCGCCGGCATCAAGGAGTCGAGCGCCCACGTCAGCGCCGCGGCCTCGAGCCCCACGCGCGCGGCGACGCTGCGGATTTCGGCCGAGGCGTCCGGGGAGAAGAACGCACCCGAACCCAGGACGGCCTCGACGTCGGCGAAGCGACTGACCACCCAGGCCTGATCGTTGCGACTGAACGTGGGCGCGGCCGCGGTTTCGACGGGCCAGAGAACCGGCGCCCAGTGCGTGCGGCCGGGCGCATCGTCAGCCGTCACGCCGCGCTCCGTCGAAGATGATCGCGATTTCGCAGCGCAAGGCGCGCGCGTGGTGGCGCACGGCCACGGGATCGAACGGCGCGGCCGGCCGTTGCTCGCGCTCGAAGTGACCGAGATCGCGACCGCGCACCAGCGCCGCGAACTTTCGTTTGTTGCCCGCTTGGCGCACGTGCGCCGGGATATAGCGAATCGCGAATCCCGTTCTGCGCTGCGCGCTCGCGTTTGGTTCCGAACCGTGAATCACGAGCGGATGGTGCAGCGACATCTCTCCCGGCGCGAGTTCGACGTCGACGACACGCCGCGTGTCGATCTCGGCAAGGACGCGTTCGCGACGACCCAGCAAATTGCGCGGATCCTCCGGATGGTCGTGCGGTTGGCGGCGGTCGTGGCTGCCCGTCACCGCGCGGACGCAGCCGTTCAGCCGGGTACTGGGCGTTAGCGCGATCCAAGCGGTGACGGCTTCGGCGGAAGACAGCCCCCAGTGCGTCGCATCCTGGTGCCATGTCACGTGGCGTCCGTCGGCCGGCTTCTTGTTGACGAAACTCGTTCCCCAGCATAGGAGATCGGTTCCGAGGAGATCCTCGACGGCATCGACGATCCGACCGTCGTGCACGAGGTCCCAAAGCCACGGCAAGAGCAGGTGCGGGTTCGCGTTCTGCGACGGCGGCAATCGCCCCGCGCGCGCCGTTTCCAACGCTTCGAGATTGCGTAGCGCTTCTTCGGCTTCGCCCGCAGCGATGGCCGGAACGGGAAACACGATTCCGTCACGGCGGAAACGCTCGACTTGTTCCGGCGTTAGCGCTTTTAGCCGCATCTCTCAGGACCCCAACCCGGCGAGATATTCCGAGCGGCAGGCATGCCGCCGGATCTTTCCGCTCGAGGTTCGCGGAAGGAACCCGTGGCGTAGCAGGACGATCTCGGACGCGATGCCGGTCGCGGCGCTGACGGCTCCGCCCAGCGCGGATTTCAAGTTCGCGTGATCGAGTTGCCCGAGTTCACGCGCCGATACCTCGCAGAGCGTCACCAGACGTTCCCCGCGCTCGGACGGGATCGCGAAGGCCGCCGCGGCGACGACGGCGCCGCCTTCCGCTTCGAGAACCGCTCGCTCGACGTCGACCGCGTGCACTTTTCGGCCGTACATCGCGATCACGTCCTTCAGACGATCGAGCACGACGATCTCGCCCTCTGAAATCGTACCGAGGTCGCCGGTTCGCACGAAGCGACGTCCGTCGCGTTCGTGCGTCTCCGCCAATGGAACGACGGCCCCTCGCTCGCCGCACCATCGTCCCGGCGAAACGTGCGGGCCGGTTATGCAAATTTCGCCGCTTTCGTGAAGTACGTCGATTCCGCAGCCAGGTGCCGGACGTCCGCACGAGACCCGCGAGAACCTTACGCCTTTGGCCTTACAGGCAACGCCTTCGGATTCGCAGGCGATCTCGCGCAACGGTCCGGCAGACGAGAGCAACGTCGTTTCCGCCAAGCCGTAGCAAGCGAGAAATGAATCGCGCGAAAAGCCTGACGACTCGAACCGCTGCGCGAAGGCCTCGAGCGTCCGGATACGAATCGGCTCCGCCCCGCAAAAAGCGACGATCCACGACGTCAGGTCGAGCTCGCGCGCCGCATCGGGCGACACCCGCCGCGTGCAGATCTCGTAGCCGAAATTGGGAGCGCCCGCGACCGAACCGCGATGACGTTCGATCGCGCGCAGCCAACGCAGCGGCTTCGCGAGAAAAGCCGCCGGCGGCATCAAGACGGCCGTTCCGCCTAAGAAAAGCGGTGCCAGGATCGCACCGATCAGGCCCATGTCGTGGAACGGCGGCAGCCAATTGACCGCCACCACGTCGCCGTCCACGCCGAATGCGCTTTCGATCATCGCGAGGTTCGCGGCGAGATTCCCGTGCGTGATCGCGACGCCGCAGGGCGTCCGCGTCGATCCGGAGCTGTATTGAATTAACGCCGGATGGTCCGCGGCCGGCTCGGGTGGCCGCGTACCGGAAACGCGGAGTTCGTCGAGCGTCCACACCGGTAACCCGGCCGGCGCACCGGGCAAATCCGCCTCGCCGCGTCGCGTCGCGAGCACCGCCGCGGGCCGAGCATCGCCCACGATCGCGGCGATTCGTTCCGCCGAAGCGCCCACCGGAAACGGAATGGTGACGGCAAAGGCTCCGGCGCGAAACGTGGCGAGCACCGCCGTAACGAATTCGATACCCGGCGGCAGCGCCAAAACGACGGGCCGGCCGGTAAGGCCGCGTGCGACGAGGCCACACGCGACCTCGTCAACGCGGCCCTGCAACTCGGAATAGCTAACGTGCGCAGTCGTGTCTTCGCCGGTCGCGAGAAACCGCACGGCGTCGCGGTCGGGACGGCCGACGGCGTTGCATGTCAACGCGCCGAGCAGCGTAGCGCCGCCCGGCCCGAACGCCGTTCCCTCGATCACGCAGATCTCACGATCGCGCCGATTCGTCCCGCATCGGTCGTGTCCGGCGCACCTCGCTCGCAACGATACGCGTCGCCTGCCGCAACACGGCGGCGTGACGCTTCAGCGCATCGGGATGCAATTCACCTTCGGGTTCTCGTTCCAGGTCGAACGTGCCGAGGTCCCGGCCGCGCACGAGCGTCGCGGACCCCCTTCCGCCGCTCGCTAAAGCGATATCGCCCGCGATGTAGCGGATCGCGAATCCCGTGCGCGGCCCGTTGGAAAAGTTCGGTCGTGAACCATGGACGGTCAGCAAGTGGTGGAGCGACATCTCGCCCGGCGCTAACTGCACGTCTAAGGCCGACGCGTCGTCAACGGCGGCCGCCAATTGCTCGCGGCCCGGCAGCATATTGTCGGGATCGAAGCTGTCCTCGTGCGGGAGTTGCCGCGCATGGCTTCCAGGCACCACGCGCAGGCAGCCGTTCTCGACGACGGAAGGCGTGAACGCCACCCACGCCGTCACCGCGTCGGGCCGGTCTAGCCCCCAGTACGTCGCATCCTGATGCCAATGGACGTGCTCGGGACCGCCCGGCGCCTTGTCGAAGAAACTGGAGCCCCAGCACAACAGATCGGGTCCGAGCAACGATTGCACCGGGTCGAGAATGCGCGGGTCGTGAACCATTTCCCACAGCGACGGCACGAGCAGATGCGGCTTGAGGTTGAGCGCCGGCGGCAATCGGCCCGCGCGCGCCCGGCCGATGCTCCACAGTCGTCGCTTGACGCGCTCGATCTCGTCGACGTGGAATATGGGCAACGGGAAGAGCACGCCGTCGCGGCGGAAGGCCGCTTGCCGCTCTGCGGTCAGGAAGCCGTTCACGAGACGAGCGCCCGGGCGCGAGAATCGAAGAGCCAGCCGCTCGCGCGCACGGGTGCGAGCGGCCGGCCGCGCCGGCGCAAGTACGCCCGGCTTCCCGCGCGCAACGTTTCCATCGCGCCGCGCAGCGAACTTGTGGAAAGGCCGCCGTGGAACTGATGGAACGTGCCCTCGCCGACGATTCGAATCAGTTGCGTCTCGGGCAACGCGTTCGCACGAATGAACGTATCGGGGTTCACCATACCGCCACCGGGCTCAGTGAAGCGCTCATCGTACCCGTGCAGTTCGTCCCACAGCGTTCGGCGCAAGAACAACGCGTTGCTCTCGAGCATCGGCCCGCGCACGCCCGCGCGCAACTCGGTGGTCGCGATTTCGAACAAACGGTAGCCGTCGGTGGGCCAGCCGATCGACGCCAAGAGTCGATCCTCTACGTGCCGATCGTAGCCCGTGTCTTCGGCGTGAAACTGCAGCTTTGGGCCGAGCTGATGGTTGATCGTCGCGACGACCGCGCGCGGATGAAGCGCGGTGGCTGCTCGGCAGGCCGCGACGAGGCCGGGCGACGCGATTCGCGCGCCGTCGATCCAGACGCCGACGAGCTCCCCGCGTGCCGCCGCGAGACCCTCGTTGATCGCCGCGGCAGGCGACTGCGACGGACGGCTGCAGCGCAGCGTGCGAACGCAGGCGCCCAGATGCGCGAAGTCTTCCGCCGCGGGCGGCCGGGACGAGCCGTTATCGACGATCACGATTTCGTAGTCGGCCGGCGCACAGCCGCGTTGATACCCCGGGGAGAGCGACAAAATCGTGCGCGCGAGCTCGCGCGCCATCTCGTACGAGACGACAACGAGCGACACCGGCAAGCTCGCGCTCATCCGTTTTCCGGCGGACCACCGTGAGCCGCGACGAACGCGTCGATCGACGGGCTCTCGAAGAAGAGCATCGGCTCGATCTCGACGCCGAAATGTTCCTCCATCACGCCGGCCATCACGACCGCTTCGACCGAGTCGATGCCGCACGTATCGAAGGTGGCACTGGTCGCGAGGCTCTCGACCGGTAAATCCAGGACGGACGTGATGTACTCGATCATCCATTCGCGGAGTTCGCCGGACTCGGCGATGCGCAGTCTAGTCATCGTTCACTATGCTCATCCGGATTGCTCGCGGGCGGGTATTCCTCCTCGATAGGGTCTCGTGAGATCGAGGATGGGGCGCAGCGCCCACTCCGGGCCGTTCGCCTCCACGCCGGCGCGCACGAGGGCGGCGAGGAACGCGCGGCGCTCCGAACGCTTCGCGGCCGGTTGTTCGATGCCTAAACGAATCTTCGTCCAATGCGCGTCCAGGGCCGCGAACGCTTCGCTTGGTATGCGAGTTGAGTGCGCTTCGCACGCTCGCGCGTCAGCGATTTCGAATGCGTGGTCCCAATCGCGTACGAGATCTTCCAGGCGCCCCGTGTGCTCGAGAAACCCCGCGAACTTGCGATAGGCGGGGCGCGCGACGAGCACGCCCGGCACGCCGTAAGCCGAGCTTGCGATGTACCCGTGCAGCGACGCGCCGATGTAGATCGCGGAATACGCAAAAGCCGCGGTCATTTCACGTAACCCGCGGGGGTCGTCGAGCAGGATGTGACGGCCGCGCAAATGTCGCGCCAGCGCGCGCGCCACCCTCGGATCGTCGTGGCTCCGGCCGACGGCCACGAGCAACGGGGTCAGGCGGTAGTCGGATGCGAACCGGTCCACTCGGGCAGCGAGATCGGACATCGAGCAGCCCGCGACGGACCGATCGCGGACGTGCAAAGCCAGATAGCGTTCAGACGGGTTCGCCTTCTTTCGTTCGAGTAGCGAATGGAAGATTTCCGCCAACGTTTCCTTCGGCCACAGGGCCGCCAACTCGGCGATGGTGTCGGGGACGACCGATACGTCGATGCTCCGCGGAGCGGCCAGCAGTTCGGCCCCGCCGCGGTCTCGCACCGAAACGTAGCCGGCAGCGGACAGCGCGGCGTCGACAATTGGACGGATGCGACGTCCGTGCGGATGCGGTACGCCCGGGGCGTTCCAGAGCACGGGAACGTCGTGAAGGGCGCCCGCCATCGTGCTGCCGAGCCAGAGCCCGGCCATCGCCCATCGCGAGGTTCCGCCGGCCGCGTATTCGTCGAAGTCCATCGGATGAACGTTGATCATGTAGCCGCCGCCGATCACCACGGCGTCGGCGGGTTCGGTCAGCATCGTTCCCACGTCTACCGGCACCATCGCATCCTCCCAGCCCGTCGTGCGGGAAGTCGGTGCAACGGGAATCACGTCGACGCCGGCCGATGCCAAGCGCCGGCGCGCGATCAGCGGGAAAAGCAGGTCGCCGTAGTTCGGCAAATCAAAAACGCCCGCAAGGTATACCTTTCGGCGGGAGGAACCTCGCGCGTTCAGATCCGACAAGGCTGAGCCAATTCGGCAGATGGTAGTCCTTTCATGCGGAAATCCAGAAGTTATACCGATTGAAATACTTCGAACCGAACGACGGTCGCGTGCGCAAGATCAGCATGGCCCTGGACGCCGGCGACGTCGCCGCGGCCGAATCCGAGTTGTCGAATATCGACGGCAGCAACACCTCGAGCCGCGTCGTCAGCACACTGCGCTTGCGTCTGCTTAAGGCTCAAGGGCGCCTGCGCGACGCGCTCGATCTCTGTGACGGCCTGCTGGCGGAAAACGCCGACGACCCGGCAATCGACAAGCTCTATATCGCGCTGCTGATCGAATCCGGTCAACTGGAGCTTGCGGAACGAACGTTCGCCGCTCGGATTTGGCCTTCGGACATGTCGCCCGAAGCGAAGACGCGGTTATTGAAAGAGCTCCGAGACGCCCTGCCGGCGGCTGCGGGAAATGCGCTGCTGGAGCGCTTGTACGCACGCGAGGGGTTGCAGGCGGCGCCGGAAGGGCGGAGCGACGCAGCGCTGCGTCTGCGCGCCGCGCAGGCCGAATTTCGTGCCGGGTTACTGCCGCAAGCCCTCGCGAGGCTCGAGGCGGGAGGGCGTTCCGGCGAGCTCTCGGCGGCCGCGCAGTCGCTGCGCTCCGGCATTCTCGCGGCCCTGGGACGCGAAGCGGAAGCGCTCGATTCGGCGCGGGCAGCGTGGAAGGCGAAGCCCCACAGTCCCGACGTCGTGTTGCAGGTCGCGCAACGGCTGATCGGCGCGGATCGCATCGACGACGCCGTCCTCGCACTCGAAAGTGCGCTTGCGAATCACCCTGCCGACGAACGGTTCTTGTCACGCATCGTCGCGCTGCCGCTCGGCGCGGCGAACGTACAACGGCTCTGCGCGGTCGCGACCGCCGGCCGCAGGCGGCTCAAGGCCGAACGCGCCGCCGGCACCGCGAACGCGTCTCTAATCGAAGCCGGCGATTTCGAAAGCGACCTGCTACGGACGCTGCGCATGTACGTCGCCGACTGGGAGGGAAGCCGCCGTACGCCGGATTCGGTCGTCGTCGGGCGCAACGAAACGGGCCGGCGCCGCCCGCTCTTCTGGTGCTTTCAAGACCAGACGGAATTCGGTCAACTCGCGGCGTCGCTCGGCAGCGATCGGCCTTTGTTCGGCATGCGATCCGGTCACCTCATCATCGAATTCGCGCGCGAGAACGTTCGCGCCCTCGCCGCTTTTTACGCTCGGGACATGCTCGAACTCCAACCTTCGGGGCCGTTCCAGTTGGGCGGTAATTGCCAGGGCGGAATCGTCGCGCGCGAGATCGCATTCCAGCTACACGACGCGGGCCGTGAGGTTTCGATCTTGATCCTCATGGAACAGGCCCACTTCCATCCGTACGACGGACAGGTCGCGCTGCTGTTCGGGCGCGACAGCAACTTGAATCCGTACGGCTACGATCCAAATCCCGAGCGCGTGTTCGCCGCAGCCTATCCGCGAGGGTATACCGTCGACTTCATCGAGTGCCGGCACGGCGAGTTCTTCAGGGGCGCGAACGTGACCGGTCTGGCCGGCATCATCGAGACGCGTTTGGAGGCGGACTAGCGAAGCCGCTGGTCCGCCAATATCGCCGAGCAAATGGCTTGGGACGCTTTGGGACGCCCGCCTAGTATGCTAGCCGCATAAAGCTCACCGGCGCCCCGCGCCGGCTACTCGGCGAGGATGAAAGACGTGAAGATCAAAGGCGTGTCCAAAGTTCGTGGTTACATTGCCATCGTGGCCGGGGTTGTTTTGATCGTAATTCCGGCCGGGCTCTATGTCTTCTTTGGAAACCTGGCCTCGAGCGGTTCCATGGATCTGCCGAAACAGGCGGCAGCCGCCTTCTTCGGACAGCTCGATGTCGGATTCGCGTTGCTCGCAATTTCCGGTGTCGTGGGGATCGCAAACGGCTTGTGGATTGTGCGGCGGCAAAAAATCAACGTTGCCCTGACTATTCTTGGGCTCGTCGTCGCCGCCTCGGCGATCGGCTCTATCTGGCAGGCGAGCAAGATCCTGCCGCCCGCTTGACCGGATCGGTTCACGTCGATGCGAGTCCGTCGCGCAGCCACTCCGACCGGTGCGGCGCTTTGGCCGCCCCGGGGGGTATGACGACCGCTTACTCGAACACCGTGCCGGCGCCGAATAAACGTTCAGCCGCGCCAGCTGTGGAATATGGTCCAGAATCCGCTCATTCTCGATCCCGTCGAATCGTTACTCGGACCGGACTTGCTGTGCTGCGACCACGGCACGTTTGATTTGGAAACCGAGCCCGAAGGTGAGCTGCATCCCGCTGCGTTGAAGCGTTACGCCGGCATCTTGCGCGCCTCCAAGCGGATCGTGTCCACGCAGCAGCGGACTGCGAGATGAGCGCTTTATCGGAGGAAGGCCACGCGCGCTACGGTCGGGACGGCATTCTTTTTCCGGTACCGGTGTTCGAATCGGACGAAATCGCGCGCATGTCCGAGCGCCTCGACGCGCTGCGGCGCGCGACGTCGGGCGCTTTGCCGCCGATGCTTATCGTCAAGCCGCATCTGCTCGTGCCGTGGTTGTGGGATGTGGTGCACGATTCGCGGCTTCTCGACCTCGTCGAATCGCTACTCGGACCGAATCTGTTGTGCTGGAATTCAAATTTTTTCGATAAGCCGGCGGCTAGTCCGAACCGTATCTATTGGCATCAAGACGCGACCTATTGGGCTCTTTCACGCCCCGATGCCCTGACGGTTTGGATCGCTCTTTCGCCGTCGACGAGTGAAAGCGGCTGCTTGCGAGTGATTCCGGCGAGCCACGTTCGCCAGCTTCCGCACGAGGAGAGCTTCGCCGTGGATGATATGCTGATCGGCCGCGAAAAGCTGGCGGTCGAGATTGATGAGTCTCGTGCAATCGACGTCGAATTGCAACCGGGCGAGATCTCGGTGCACCATCCGTTACTCATTCATGGGTCTCGCCCGAACTCGTCGCAGCGGCGGCGCACCGGCTTGGCCCTTCGGTTCGTCGCGGGCGATGTCGAGCGAACTTCCGAAATGCGGGGCTTTGCGACCTTGGTCCGCGGACGCGATTACGGAAATTGGGAGTTGGAACAGCCGCCTGAGAGCGAATTGGATCGGGCCGCGCTTCGTCGCCAACCGGACGTTTTGCGCACGGCCGTGCAGATCTTTTCGGCCGAAGTGCAGCGCAGGCGTTCCCACGTCGGCCCGACAGGAGAGTAATCGGGCGAGCGGGTCAGGCCGAAGCCATTCCGTCTCGCAGCCACAGGGTTCGGTCGCACGCGGCGGCGACCGTGTCGGCGTGCGTCGCGACGACGATCGTTTGGCCCGCCCGCGCGATCCCGCGTAATAGGTGGACGATCTCGTCGCCCGTGCGCGAATCGAGGTTTCCCGTCGGCTCGTCCGCGAGGATCAGCGCCGGCTGATGAACGACGGCGCGGGCGATCGCGACGCGCTGCGCTTGTCCGCCCGAGAGCTTCGCCGGGTATCGTCCCGCAAGCTCTTCCACGCCGACCAGTTCTAGTACGCGGTCCACGCGTTCCGCGATTTCGGTTCGATCGCGTCTAAGCAGCACGAGCGGCAGCGAGACGTTCTCGCGCACCGTCAGCGCGTCGAGCAAGTGGAAGTTCTGGAACACGATACCGATGGTGCGGCGACGTAAATGCCGTAATGCGCGCTGCGAGAGCCGCGCGACGTCTTGGCCGGCTAGCTCGAGGCGTCCGCTGCTCGGCCGATCGACGCAGGCGAGAATCGAAACGAGCGTGCTCTTTCCCGATCCGCTCGGCCCGCGCAAGGCGAGCATTTCGCCCGGCTCGACGTTGAACGTGACGTCGCGCAGTGCCTCAACCGGTCCCGCGGCACTCTCGTACGTGCGGCAAATCGCTACGGATCGGATCACGTCTCGGCTAAGGTTGCGTTTCACGTCACCGCTCACGGCTTACGATCTGCCGCGATGCGAAACGCGGCGGGGGCGGCCAACAGGGGCGCGAGCATCGATATCAGGATGGCGCCGGCCAAGACGGCAGCGATGGCCTGCAGCGGCAGGGTGAGCGGGATCGCGAAGCCGATCGCAACCGGGTCGGTCACGTACAACTGAACGGCCGCGAAGCCCGCGCCGACGACGAAGCCGAGCGCGCTGCCGGTGAGGGCGATGACGAGCGCTTCGATCGCGAGCATCTTCGCGATCGTCGCGCGCGACGCGCCGATCGTGCGCAAGGCCGCAAGCTCGAAGCGGCGCTCGAGAACGAAGGCGGCGAACGCGCTCGCGACGCCCAGGGCGGCGATCGTGACGACCAAAGCCGCCAGCCTCCGAACCAGCGCGAACGTGCGATCGAACACGCTCGTGAAGCGCGAGCGCAACTCGTTCGTATCGACCATCACGATACGGCGCGGTGCGAGGCGCGACGCGATCGCGTTTTCGATGCGCGTGGGGTTCGCGCGCTTATCGATTTGCAGCCGCAGCGCATCGATGCCCGCGTCGCCGAACGCATCGCGCAAGGTGCCGCGCGCGACGACGATCGTTCCGCTGGAATCGGAGAAGTCCGGTTGCACGGCGGCGACGCGCACGCGCAGGTCGCGGCGCGCAGTGCGCACGACGACGGCGTCGCCCGCTCTGACGTGAAGCGCTGCCGCAAGCTGAGCGCCGACGTTGGCCACCGGCTCACCGCCTGCGGCCGGCGTGCCGATCGTGAAGGGCCGCGCGGCTTCGTCTTCGCCCCGCACGTTCACGCTAAGCGAACCCACTTGCGTCGCGATGGTGCGCGTCGCGATGACGAAAAGCACGCCCGGTATCGCGCGAACGCGCGCGGGAACGCCCGCGTCGAACTCGCCGCCGTTCCCCGCGGGCCGCACGATGATATCGCCGGCGATGCCGTCGCGCGCCCAGGCGTGTAGCGCCGTCGCGAACGAGCTGCTCGCGGAATCGAACGCAACGGCGGCAAAGACCGCGATGGAGAGCGCCGCGAGGGCGACGCCGATGCGCTGCGGGGTGGCATTGAGCGTGACGCCGGCGAGCCGCAGCGACGGAGGCGCGGCGGCCGTCAAGCTGCGTAGGACGGTGCCGATTCCCTTCCAGAGCGGCGCGATGAGGAGCACCGTGCCTGCCGCGAAGCACAGGGGGAAACCGAACGTGAAGAAGAGCGATCGGCTCGGGTGCGAAGCCAACACCGTGCCGAACGCGAAAGCCCCGACGCCCGCGAGCGCCCGCGCGATGAGCTTCGACTTGCCCTCCCGTGCCGGGTTGAAGCTTCCCTGGCGCGCGCTGAGCGCCGGTGCGATGCGCGCCGCCGCGAGCGCGGGCGCGATCGACGCGACGACGGCGACTCCGATCCCGAGCACGACGGCAAGCGCGACGACCCAGATGTCGTCGATTCGCACCGCGAAGTCGGCGAGCGCAGCACCCAGAAATCCGCCGAGGGCGCCGTACGCGGCACCTTCGCCGACGAAGGTCACGACGATTGATGCGGGCTCGACGCCGAGCGCGAGTAGCGTTCCGATGTCCCCGCGCCGGAGCGCGATCGACGTTCCGACCGCATTGTACACGAGCAGCCCGCCGACGGCGAGGCCGATTGACGCGAGGGCTCCGAACGTCGCTTCGATGCCGGTCGTTAGCGAGCCGAGTGAATCGTCACGCGGCGCGGGCACGACGACGCGCGCAACTCCGCCGAGTGCGGCCGCGAGCCCCGGGCGAAGCGCTTCAGGCGAGCCGGCGGCCACCACGTCGATGCGATCGAAGGCTCCCGATTCGTCCGCGATGACTTGCGCGGTGCCGACGTCCACGAAAACGACGTTCGAATCGGCGCCGGTTGTGCTCGCGGGCAGGACGTTCGCCACGCGCAGACGCGCGACTCGCGCGTCGAGCAGAGCGTTGAACGAAGAGCCGCGTTGCAAGCCCAGGCGTTGCGCCGTGGCGCTCGACACGATCGCTCCGCTCGTGCCGATGAGGGCGCCCGGATCGATGAAGGAACCGGTGCGAGCGAATGGGCCGGGTCGCCCGTCGTCGTATCCGGCGACGCCCGGCAGCGGCTGTAAAAGGTCGGCACCGACGAGCCGTGCGGCGTCGCCTCCGGCGCCGGCTGACGTAACGCCGATCGTCACCGGCCGGTCGATGATCGGGTCGGCGGTGGCGACGCCGTCGAGATACCGCACGCGGGCCAGCGTCGTCTGCGGCAGTCGTCGACCGAACGGAAGCACCTGAAAGTCGACGCCCCGCGCGAACAGCTCGCGGTCGGACCCGAGCTCGCGAATCGTCTGCGCGTTCGCGATGATGAGCGATAGCGCGGTCGCGACGCCGAGCGCGATCGCAACGATCGACGTCAGCGCGCGCCAGGCGTACCTGCGGACGTAGCCGCCGACGAGCGCATCGAATATCACGGATTCCGCGGCTTGGAAGGACGAAGCATCAGCACGTAGCCGGATCCGAGCCGCCCACCTTGCGATCCCACGTCATACACGTCGACGGCGCCATCCCAGTACGATAGGCCGCTGCCTCGTGCCGGCGATTCTTGATCGTAGCTCACCGGTTCGAGCGACAAGAGATCGGTCTTCCCATCCACCTGAAGGCCCCAGATATCCGGGTATTTCGTCCGCGTGTGCGGGCTGAGCCAGTTCGATCCGGGACGTTCACCGATCCCATACGACGCAGGCTGAAGGGTATCAACGGTTCCGTCACGTTCGACGAGATAAGCGTAACGGTGTGCGAGTCGTCCGCCCGCCGAATCCGAGGTTTCGACGTAGACTTCTCTTCCGTCGTCGAGTTGGACGCGGAACTGAGCGAACGCTCCGACCGCGCTTACGAAAGAGTTCGACATTTCATGATCGAGCCATGCTTTTCCACGTACCGAGCGTGCACGCCCGTCGATTGCAAGCTGCCCGTTGCATGAAATCGAACTGTATTCGTCATGCTCGCCGGGCGTCGCTCGAATTACGAACTGCGGCTTTCGCGCGAGGCCATGGATGGTAAATGTCATGCCCGCAAGCTTCGCGTCGAGATCGAAGGCAGGATGAGCTCCGGCTGCCGGCGTTTCGCGTAAGTGCCAGTTTCCGACCCAAATGTTAAGCTCGCCGGTTGTGGCCTTTGCGAGGCCGAAACCGGCGCGCTCGATTCGCCGTTCCGAAAAGAAACGTCCGGAGGATTCATCGATGACGGAAAACGATGCCGGATACAGCACGACTCCGTTGGGTTCGAGGTAGCGAAAAAACGTAACCGCATAGG
>Ga0116228_10001742_pt1 | contig 18231 bp, 18 predicted proteins | sample S1TSphfallax_2_FD_89694 | JGI IMG/M metagenome (GOLD analysis project Ga0116228, IMG submission 89694) | Host-associated microbial communities from peat moss isolated from Minnesota, USA - S1T2_Fc - Sphagnum fallax MG | ecosystem: Host-associated > Plants > Peat moss > Unclassified | place... | reverse complement strand
TTTGGCATATTGGCCGGTGCTGCAAATGACCATCTGGGGCTTTACCAGCCGGTTTTTCGCCATGCGGCTGGGCACCAGCATGACCATTACGGTCGGCGTGCTGCTCGGCGGCGTGCTGCTGTGGGAAACCGCGCTGCGCAGTCATCTAGGGTTTGCCGCGACCTTTCTGGAGGAGGTCTGGAGCCGCAATCTTGGGCATATTTTCATCAGCCCGTTGCGGCCGTGGGAAATGCTGGCGGCGCTGGTCGCCATGTCGATCATTCGCATGGCGTGCGGGTTGTTGCCGGCCATGGTGCTGGCGGCGGTGCTGTATCATTTCAATATTCTGTCCGTCGGGCCGGTGCTGGTGCTGTTCATGCTGAACCTGATGATCATGGGGTGGTGGATCGCGCTGGCCTGCGTCAGCCTGATTCTCAGCCAGGGCGGCGGCGCCGAGACGCTGGTCTGGTCGCTGGCGGCGGGGTTGGCGCCGTTCGCGGCGGTATACTATCCGGTTTCCATCATGCCGCACTGGCTGCAACCGATCGTGCTGGCGCTGCCCGCGGCGCATGTGTTCGAGGGCTTGCGGGCCGCCGTTTCGCAGGGCGTCATCCGGTGGGATCACATGGCATGGGCGGCCGGCCTGAACGTGGTCTGGACCGCCGCGTCGGTCTTGCTGTTCTGGCGCCAGTTCCAATCGGCGCGGAACAATGGCGCCCTGATGAACATCGGCGAGTAGCGCGGTGGCGTCGGCCCCAACATCGACCCGCTTCTGGCTGCTCCGCCATGCGGTCGTTGAAGAAAATTCGCGCGCGTTTCTCTATGGCCGCATGGACGTGCCGATCTGCCTGGCCAGCCGCGCCGGCCAATCGAAAGCGTATCAATCGCTCGCGTCGCGCCTGCCGCGCCCCGCCATTTGGGTGGTGAGCCCGTTGCGCCGCACGCGCGACACCGCGCACGCCATTGCCGCGGCGGGTTACGATCTGCCGGCGCTCACCGTGGAGCCGGACCTGACCGAGCAGGATCTGGGCGACTGGCAGGGCCTCGTGCATGCCGACCTGCCGCCCCTACTGGCCGAGCCGGCGCATGCGTTCTGGCCATTGGGCGCCACGGAAACGCCGCCGGGCGGCGAAAGCATGTCCCAGGTCATTGAACGCGTCGGCGCGGCCCTCGAACGTATGGCCGTGCTTCACGCCGGGTGCGACGTTGTCGCGGTCAGCCACGGGGGCGCCATCCGAGCCGCCTTGGCGCATGCGACAGGCGCCGGGCCGGACGCCGTGCTGCACTTTGCGGTGCAAAATCTGTCACTCAGCGTGCTCGAACGTTTTGAGCATGGCTGGCGTGTTGTCTGCGTCAATGAGACGGGGCCCTGGCTAGAGCCCTGACAAAACGCGTTTTTCCGGATTCGGGCAGACAAACCGCGATCAAACGTCGAGTCAATTCTTAACTTGCCACGCTAACGCCATAATGTGCCATACTATTTCCCGCCATGCATGGAGGGAGTCCCATGAGGTTCTTTATCAAACGCGCCCAGTCGGCCCTGGTTATCGGCGGCCTGGCAGCCGCGCTCGTGCCGGCGACAGCCCGGGCCGATACCGCGCAGGGTCAGCAGGAATTGGTCGACCGCGCGACGCTCGCGCTGAACGAGGTGCTGGACAGCGAGGATAGCGGCCTGGCGCGGCAGGAACTGCCCCAGGCGCGGGCGGTGATGATTTGCCCGCAGGTGTTCCGGGTCGGGTTTTTCCTCGGCGGCGGCGAAGGCGGCGGTTGCGTGCTGCTGGCCCGCGGCGGCCAGGGCACCTGGTCCGGCCCCGCCTTCTACAGCATGGGCGGCGGCATGTTCGGCCCGCAATTGGGCATTCAGGATGCCGAATTGGTGATGTTCATCATGCACCCCGCGGCGTTGCGCGCGGTGATGGACAACCAGTTTCGTATCGGCGGCGACGCGTCCGTCGCGTTCATCACGATCGGCGCCGACGTGCAGGGCGCCACCACGTCGGCGCTCAGTTCCGACATCATCGCGTTCGCCAAAACGCGCGGGCTGTACGGCGGAATTTCGTTGCAAGGCAGCGTCATGTCGTCCGACAGCAGCGGCGACCAGATGTATTACGGCCAGCCTGTCGGCCCCGTGGACATCGTCATGGCCATGCGCGTGAGCAATACCGGCGCCGACCCGTTGCGCGCCGCCCTGATGCGCTTCGGCGCCCCACCCGCGCAAACCTACGCCGCCGCCCCCGGCTACAACGCCCCACCAGAAGCCCCCCCGGCACCGCCGGCCTACGCGCCGGGACCGGTACAGCAGGAAAGTCTGCCGCCGCCGCGGTAGTCGGAAAGGAAGCAGTTCTTTTTTGAAAAGAACAACCAAAAAACCTTTATTCTGTTTTCGTGTCGAATATTGAGTCTGACATATCATCGCGGGTAGGCCATGGCTCAGCATCAGCGACGACGGTGTTGAGTGCCTGCCAAAAATCCTTATGGACCTGCGGCGGATCGGGGCTGTCGAACAGGCGCTGGGTCAACAGAATTGCTGTCATGCCGCGGGCCGGATCGTTGAACCACGAGGTGCCAAAACCTCCGTCCCAACCGTAGGCGCCTTGAGGAACGCCATCCGGGCTGTCCTTCACCATGACGCCGACACCGAAACCCCAACCCCGGGCAGGCCCCAATATAAACCCGCCGTCCTCCCGTTGCGCGTCCGTCAGGTGATTGGCGGTCATGAGATCGAGCGAGGCCGGCGAGAGAAGTGGGCGGCCGTCGGGCGCGTGGCCGCTCAGCAAGAAGCGCGCGAATGCATTGAAGTCGCCGGCCGTGGAAACCAGGCCGCCGTCGCCGGCGGGAAAGCTGGGCGGTTGCGTGTACATTCCGTCCGGCGGGTCGAACACCGCCAGATGGCCGTTTTGGTTCCGGTATGCGGTGACGAAACGGTCCAGTCTGTCGCGCGGGACGTGGAATCCGGTGTCCACCATGCCGAGCGGCTCGAATATTCGTTCCGACATCAGCACATCGAGGGTCTGCCCCGCCGCGCGCGATATCAGCACGCCGAGAACGTTGGAGCCCGCCGTGTAGAGCCATCGTTCGCCGGGCTGCGCCATCAGCGGCAACGTCCCTACGCGCGCCATATATTGGTCCGGTGTCATGGGCAGCATGGGATCAGGCATGCCGAAGCCGGGGAAACCGGCAATCGCACGGGCGATGGGAAACGTATCCGAGAAGACCACACCCAATCCCAGGCGAAATGTCAGTACATCCTCCAGCGTAATGGCACGGTTCGCCGGAACGGTGTCATCGAGCGGCGCATCGATTTGCCGCAGCACGCGGCGGTTCGCCAACTCGGGCACCAGCCGGTCGATCGGCTCATCGAGCCGCAACAATCCGTCCTCCACCAGCATCATCGTCACCGCGGCCGTGATCGGCTTGGTCATCGATGCAATCCGGAAGATCGTGTCCCGCCGCACCGGCCGATCATCGTCAAGCGACATCGTTCCGAGCGTAACGATGTCGGTGTCATTCTGCTGGCAAACCAGCGCCACCAGGCCCGGGATGGACCGGTTGGCGACATGCTGCCCCAGGATAGAGTCCAACCTTGGCAGGTCACTCTGCCTCGGCATCATCCTGCTTGCTTCCTCGGCACAGATGAACAGCTCAGCGGCCGGACAGGATGAAAATGTTTCCATCGGGGTCGCGAAAGCGGGAGAAGGTTCCCCAGGGCTGCTTCTCGGGCGCGGTGATTTCAACGCCCCGTTCGATGAGCTGGCGGTAGGTGTGGTCGATGTCGTCGCAATGAAAAGAGCCATTGAAGAAGGTGCCGACGCGGTCCTCGTGACCTTCGGGCGTGAACAGCACGACGCCTGTCTGCGCGCCCGGCAAGCCAAGTTCGATCCAGCGCTGCTTGCCCATCGGCTGATCCGTCATGACCTTGAATCCCATCTTCTCCGTCCAGAACACGAGAGCTCGTTCCTGGTCCGACGTGGGTATGCTGGCAAATTTCAGGTGCTTGATCATGGCGCTACCTCCTGGTTGCGAGGATACGTTCGGCGCTTGACCGCTTGAAGTGTCGCAGCCATTGCTATGGCGATGGCTGCGACACTGACGATTGATCCGTATGTCGTCGATACGCTGATGCGAGACCTGGTCGGTCATGACCGGCGGCCGGCGTCATACCTGGTTTATTTGGCGATTTTGCTCGCGGCGCGCGACAAGGCGGCTGCCTTGAGCCACCAGCAGCTTGCCGACCGCACGGGGCTCTCCAAGCGCAGCGTGCAGGAAGCCATCGCTCACCTGTCGCGTCGCGAACTCCTTGCGGTCCAACGGCGCGGGCGGACAGAAGCGGCACTGCTCAGGCCGCTGACGCCATGGCGGCGATAGGGTACCGATGATAACATAACGATCTTAAAATCAGGTTCACGGCCCATGAGCCGTCAGCAAACTCACCGAGGGCACCAGCAAGATCCCCGTCCCGGCGCCCAGCCCGGGCATCACCGGCGCACCCTCGCCAGCCGCAGAGAGAAATGTCGTTTGGTTCTATTCTTCAGAAAAGAACTGCCTTCTTCGCCTAGCCCTTGCCTTGTCGTGCTTGTCGCCACAACACCAAGCCCAGCCCCGCCGCCGCGGCGAACAGCAGAGCAGCTGCGGCGACCTGGGTGAAGCGGCCGACCTGCACACCGCTGCCGAGCAGCGCGAAAATGATCGTTTGCGGCAGGTAACCAATCAGCGTGCCGGCGAGAAACGGCGCGGGGCGTACGCCGGCCACGCCGGCCAGCAAGTTCAGCAGCATGTTGTTGCCCACTGGCAGCAGACGCAAGGTGAGTGTCACGCTGAACGGCCGCGCCACCAGCCGGCGATGCATGCGCGCCAGCCAGCCGCCTTTGGCCAGGCGGCGGCGCGCCCAGGCGCCGGCGATGCCGCGTGCTGCCACGTAGTCCAGCAGGCAGCCCAGCATTTGCGCGAGCAGCGCCAGGGCGCCACCCTGCCACGCGCCAAAAACGTAAGCGGCGGCGAATGGCACCAACTGGCGCGGCAAGCCGGCCGCGGTCAGCAGCGCGCCGGCCGCTATTAAGGCAGCCGCGCCCAGCAGCGTCGGCCGCACCGCGCGCAAATCGCCGATCCCGGTCGTGCGGAGCAACAGGCCGACGCCCACCAGCAGGAGCGCGATCGCGCCGGCCCGCAGCAGCGCCCGGCCAGGCTGCGGCGGAAGGACCGGTGGCGGAAGGATGGGCGGCGCCGGAAGGACGGATTCAGCCTGTCGAGCCAAATCCACCCGCCCCGCGGGCCGACGCGACCGAAAACGCGTCAACCTGCCGCAGCACCGGACGCAGCACGGGCACGAACATCAACTGGGCGAAGCGGTCGCCCGGCACCAGCACCACGGCCGACATCCCCCGGTTCCATGCGCTCACCATGATCGGGCCGGTGTAATCGGAATCGATCAGCCCGACCAGATTGCCCAGCACCAGCCCCTGCCGGTGGCCAAGCCCCGATCGCGGTAGCACCAGGGCGGCAATGTGCGGATTGGCCATATGCAGCGCGAAACCGGCCGAAATGAGCACCGGCGCCGTGTCCGGCGAGATCGTCACCGGCGCCTCCAGGCAGGCATGCAGGTCGAGCGCCGCTGCGCCATCGCTGTGGTAGCGCGGCAGGCCCCATGTGTTCAGGCGCGCGTCCATTATCCTGATTTCGACATCTTGGCTCATGCGCTCGCCGATAAACGGAGTGCGGCCGGATGGCCAGGGGCGCTCAACTTGCGAGTGGCAGGCTCTCGAAAGGGTCGTGGCTCGGCACATCGAGGCACGCGAAGTGGCGTACATTCCGGGTCAGCACCGTGTAGCCACGCGCCTGCGCGGTCGCGGCGATCGAAAGGTCGGCAAGGCCGGGCGAGTGGCCGGCGCCGCGCGCCTTGTCCGCCAGGGCGCCAAGCACGCGTGCCGCCCTCAGGTCCAGCGGCAGGACACGTGCGCTATAGAGATGCAGCAGCGTCTCGAGCCACTCGCCGAGCCGGTCGGCCTTGCGCGCACCGCCCTCACGGCGGGCCTTGGCGATACCATCCTCCACCTCGGCAACGGTAATCACGGACAAATACAGTTTCCGACTGTGGCGCTCCATCCATGCCACCAGCGCGGCCGATGGCACCGCCTTGGTCGGCGCGCCGGCCGATATGACGTTCGTATCGACCAGATACACGCCTACAGATCGGCCCACCGAACATCACCTTCCGCGCGATCCGGCACATCGTCGGGCTCGACCGGGGCGGACATCAGCAACCGGCCGAACGACGGAACGCGCGACAGGCGCTCCCATTCCTTGAAGCCGAGCAGCACCGCTGCGGGCTTGCCATGGCGCGTAATAATCGCCGGTTCGCCCCGCACAGCGCCGTCAATGACCGCTGACAAAGTCGCTTTCGCCTCGCGAAGTTGGATTTCAAGCATGGAGACCTCCTGTGACTACTGTAGTCACGTGCAGTCGTTTGCGCAAGACGTTTCCACTGCCAAACCCTGGCCTGTACAAACCCTCGCATCGACGAACCCCTGGCGTCTACGCGCCGGCTTCCTCTACGCCCGCCTGATCCACCACCGCTTCATCCACGGCGGAGATGTTGCCATTCATCGCCTCGGTCAGTACCTGCGCCAACGCCTCCGCCCTGAACGGCTTCTGAAGAATGGCCCGCACGAACGGGCCGATGTCGCCCAGGGTCGCCGCGCTGTAGCCGGTCATCAGCACCACGGGCACACCCGGCAGCATGGCGCCAATCTGCTGCGCCAGTTCCAGCCCGGTCATGTGCGGCATGGTGTAATCGGCCAAGACCAGGTCGATATCGGGCTCCGTGCGCAGCAGCAGAAGCACGTCCCGCGGCACTTTCGCCTCGAGCACCCGCGCGCCCATTTCCTCCAGCATGGCGCGGGCGATCTCGCGCACTTCGAAATCGTCATCCACCAACAGCACGCGCACGTTTTCCAGGGCGCGCGGCCGTGGCGGCCGCAGACTTGCGCGGCGGGCCGGCGCCGGCAGCGTCGTCGCATGCGGCAGGAATACGCTCACCGCGGTTCCCTTGCCGGGCGCGCTCTGCACCTTCACGCCGCCGCCCAATTGCTGCGCCACGCCCAACACGTGCGGCAGGCCAAGACCCGTCCCCTGTCCGACATGCTTGGTGGTGAAAAATGGCTCAAAGGCGCGCGCAAGCACATCCGGCGCCATCCCTGTGCCGGTATCGGCGACGCGGAGCACGGCATATTCGCCCGCCGGCGGCTCCTCCGCCCGGCGCGGCTCGCCCAAAACCGCGTTTCCGGTGCCGATCACCAGCCGGCCGCCCCCCGGCATGGCGTCGCGCGCGTTGATCGCCAGATTAAGCAGCACCAGTTCCAACTGTGTCGGGTCGGCGACCCCCGGCCAGCAATCCGGCCGCAAATCGGTGACCACTTCAATCGCCCGGCCCAATGTCGTGCCTAGCAGCTCCGCCAGACCCAGCACCAGCGCGTTGAGATCGACAGCCTCGGTTTGCAGATGTTGGCGCCGGGCAAAGGCGAGTAACTGGCGCGTCAGAATGGCGCCGCGATCGGCGGCGCGGGCCGCATTTTCGAGCATTGCGTGCGCCCGCTCGCCCCGTACGTGGGGCGCCAGAAGATCCAGACACCCGCCGATCGCCATCAGCAAATTGTTGAATTCATGCGCGACCCCACCGGTCAGCTGACCAATGGCCTCCAAGCGCTGGCTGCGCCGGCGCGTCTCCTCCGCCTCCAGGCGCGCCGAAATATCCTGCAGCGTGGTTACCGCCAGGGCCACATTGCCGTCGCGGTCGCGCACCGGACCGGCACTCACCTCCAGCTCCAGCACCTCGCCGTCGGCCCGCTCCACGGTCAGAATATCGCCCTCGGTCATCACACCCCGCCGGGCTAGCACCGGTGGCCACGCCGACAGTGGCACTATGCTGCCCTGCCGCCGCACAGTGGGCCGGGTGCCGCCGGAGAAATCGTTCCTGCCCTCGGGAATGCCGAGCAACCGCCGTCCCTCGCGGTTGGAATACAGCATCTGTCCGTTCCACTGACTTACCATGACACCAACCGGCATGTGGTCCAGCACGAGGCCCAGGCGCGCGCGCTCCTCCTCCAGCGCGCGGTTGGCGTTCGCCAGTTCCATGGTGCGTTCCGAGACCCGCGCCGCCAGGGTCGCATTCATGTCCGACAGGGCGACGCGCCGCTCGATCAGGGTGGCGCTGGCCGCCGACATGGCGCGCGCCACCTCGTCGGCCTCGATCAAGCCACCGGGGATCGACGGTAGTTCCTCCGCGTCGCCGAGCCGGCGGGCCACCGCGGCCAGCGCCTCGATCGGCCGCGATATGCTGCCTGAAACGACCAGTGCCCCGAGCAGCCCCAGCGACACCAGCACGCTGCCGACGCCCAGCAACAGCAGCAGGGACAGCCGGGTCGACGCATAGATGTTGTCCACCGGCGCCATGACGGCAATCGCAATGCCGAAATGCGGCGACCGCTCGGCGGAGAACAGATCGTCAATGCCTTCCAGCGACACGCCGCGGCTCACCAGCGGCACCCCTTGTCGCAGCGCCGCGTCCACATCCGCCGGCGCTGCGTGGCCGACAGACTGATCGGCGCCTTCACTGCGGGCAACGATGTGTAAAGCGCTGTCGAACACGATGGCAAACCGGCCCTCATGCAGGCGGAGCCGGCTGACCACAGCCTGCAGCCGGCTCCGCGGCACAAACGCGGTCAGCGCGAACACCGGCAGCCCGCCGGCTTCCACCGGCACGGTCATGCCAATTTCGGCGGGGCCGGTCGGTCCGGTTTCCCAGGTGACAGCCGGCCGCCCGGTATCGCGCAGGTCCCACGGCACCGGCACGCGCGCGGTTCGGCCCGGAACGCACGCCACCGGCGCTGCGGTATCCATCAGGCAGTCGCCGGCAGGATTGCGCAGCACGATGCGGGTGCCGAAGCTCGTGGCCGCCGCGGCCTGGGTCGCGAAATTCCTGATATCGCCACGCGCCAGCGCGCCACTGGCAGCCAGTAAACGTAATTGCGCCGCGGTCTGCCCGAGGTCCGCGTCCACCTCGGCCGCGACCCGTTCCACCTCACCGCGAAGCTGGTTTTCGGCCGCGGTACGGTCCGCATCGAGGCTTTGCCAGGTGACCATGGCGGCCAGCGAAAGGCCGGGCAAAAGCAGCAGGATGGCCAGGCGCAACAGTCGGCTGCGGACCGTATCCTCGAACCTGGGCGCGGCGCTGCGCGCCTTGCTGACAACCATTAATTACCCGGCCATGGCGAGTGCTTCGGCAATGCGCGCCGCCAGGCGGGTCGCCACATCGCGCTTTGACAGCATCGGCCAGTCTTCGCGGCCCGCTGCGCTCAGCAGCACCACCTGATTGTGCGTGCCACCCATGATGCCGGTTTCCGGCCGCACGTCGTTCGCCACCACCCAATCGCAGTTCTTCGCTGCAAGTTTGGCGGTGGCGTGGGCCAACACATCCTCCGTCTCCGCCGCGAAACCGACCGTCAGGCGCGGGCGGTGTGGGCCTGGCGCGGAGAGTGTGGCCAGAATGTCCGGGTTCGGCACCAGCGCCAGCGCCGGCGCGCCCGAGGATTTTTTCAACTTGTTGCGCGAAGGCAACGCGATACGCCAGTCGGCCACGGCTGCGGTGAACACCGCGGCATCGGCCGGCAGCGCCGCCCGACACGCCGCCATCATGTCCTCGGCTGTCTCGACATGATGAACTTCGATACCCGGCGGGTCGGGCAGTTCGACAGGGCCACTCACCAGGGTGACGCGCGCGCCCAGCGCGGCGAGCGCGGTTGCAATGGCAAAACCCTGCCGGCCACTACTGCGATTGGCGATGTAGCGCACCGGGTCGATCGGCTCGTGCGTCGGCCCCGCGGTGACCAGGACATGGCGATTGGCGAGCGGCCCGGGCGGGGACAAATCCTGGGGCCGATCGCGGAAGAAATCCTCGATGGCGGCCAGGATTGCCGGCGGTTCGGCCAGCCGGCCGGGACCGAATTCGTGGCACGCCATCGGCCCGGTGTCGGGGCCGATCTGGCGGATGCCGCGGCTGCGCAGCGTGGCCATGTTCGCCTGGGTGGCGGGGTGCTGCCACATGCGCACGTTCATGGCCGGCGCCACCAGCACGGGCTTGTCGGTGGCGAGCATCAGCGTGCTGGCCAGGTCGTCGGCCAATCCGGCCGCCATTTTGGCGAGGAAATCGGCGGTGGCCGGGGCGACAACGAGCAGGTCGGCGGCGCGCGAGAGCTCGATGTGGCCCATCTGCTGTTCGCCGGTGAGCGACCAGAGGTCGGTATGGACCGGGGCTTCGGTGAGGGTCTGCAGGGCAAGCGGGGTGACGAAGTGGGTGGCGGCTTCGGTGAGCACGGCGGTGACGCTGTGGCCGGCGGTGCGGAGGAGGCGAACCAGTTCCTGGGATTTGTAGGCGGCGATGCCGCCGGTGACGATGAGAAGGATGGAAGTCATAAAGAAGGCCAGGGGCTCTGCCTCTGGTCCCCGCCGGGCACTTGTCCCCGTCGTGCGAAGCACGCATCCGCGTGACGGGTCCGGGGTAGAGCCCTGGCCTCCGTTTTAGTCAAAGGCGCCATCCACTATGAATGGCGACCGCCCCCCCCGACAAATTCTCAAACGCCACGCGCCCCAGTCCCGCCTCCTGCATCAACCCCGCCAACGTCTCCTGATCCGGAAAGGTCCGAATACTCTCCGCCAAATACCGGTAACTCTCGGCGTCCCCCGCCACCGCCCGCCCCACCGCCGGCAACACCTTGAACGACCAGCCCTCATACAACGGCGCCAGCACCGCGACCTGAAAGCGCGAAAACTCCAGGCAGAAAAACCGCCCCCCCGGCCGCAACACCCGCCGGGCCTCCCGCAACACCGCCAGCCGATCGGTGCAGTTGCGTAACCCAAACGCCATCGACACCACGTCGACACAACGATCCGGCAGCGGCAAAGTCTCCGCATCGGCCACCACATAAGCGAAATCCGCCGCCAGACCGCGCGAAATCGCCCGATCCCGCCCATGCGACAGCATCGCCTCGTTAATGTCGGTCGCCAAAACCGGACCGCCCCCCAGCGCCCGCCAGTTCGCCGCCACGTCCCCCGTGCCGCTCGCCAGATCGAGCAGCGTCTTGCCCGCCCCCGGCCGCATGCGCGTCGCGAAAATCCGCTTCCAAACCCGATGCACGCCAAGCGACATCAAATCGTTCATCACATCGTACCGCGGCGCCACGCTGTCGAACACGGCGCGCACCAGCGGCTTCTTTGCCGCCCGCGGCACACGCCGAAAGCCGAAATCGATATCCTGGTCGGGTTCCGCGGGTTGGTCAGTGCTCATGGGAACGCTATAGCCCACTCCACGCCGATGCCGGAACTCCCCGAAGTAGAAACCGTCATGCGCGGGCTCGCCGCCCGCCTGCAAGGCCGCGTCCTGACGCAGGTCGAAGTGCGCCGCGCCGACCTGCGCTGGCTCCTGCCACCCGGACTGGCCGCGCGCCTCACCGGCGCCCGCGTGATAGGGTTCCGCCGCCGCGGCAAGTATTTCTTCGTCCGCCTGGACGGCGGCGACAGCCTGCTCGTGCATCTCGGCATGTCCGGCCGCATGGGCGTCGCCCCCGCCCCACCGTCCTTGGCTGCCCCCGCCCTGCCAGTCGCCCACGAGCACCTCGTCGCCATGACGAACGACGGCTGGCGCGTCTCCTTCGTCGACCCCCGCCGCTTCGGCTGCCTCGACCTGGTGCGCACCGACGCCGAAGACACCCACCGCCTCCTCGCCGGCATGGGCCCCGAACCCCTCGAACCCGCATTCACCCAAGCCATCCTGTCGGCGGCCCTCGCCCACAAACGCACCCCCATCAAAGCGGCCCTTCTCGACCAGAGCGTGGTCGCCGGCCTAGGCAACATCTACGTCTGTGAATCCCTCTTTGCCGCCCGCATCTCCCCCCGCCGTCTCGCGTCCAGCGTCGCCGGCGCCCGCGCCGCCCGCCTGGTGCCAGCCATCCGTACCACGCTGGCCGCCGCGATCGCGGCCGGCGGCTCCTCCCTGCGCGACTACCGCCAAGCCAGCGGCGAACTCGGGTATTTCCAACACGCCTGGAAAGTCTACGGACGCGAAGCCGAGCCCTGCGAACTCTGCCCCGGGCCCCCCGCCTGCGCCGGCATCCGCCGCATCGTCCAGTCGGGTCGCAGCACGTTTTTCTGCGCGCGTGTGCAGCGGTAGGAAGGAAGTATTCTTTTGAAGAAAGAAACAAAGAAGTCTTATTTTTATACCGCTATAATAACGTTCGTCATTGCGAGGCGCCGTTGCGCCGTGGCAATCCAGAATGCCGGCCATATAACAGTGCTTCAAAATGGAGTCGTATACTGCCATCGGCCCCAGCGTCTCGGCCATTCAATGGCATCGGCGAGTGAGTCTCGCCGTTATAAGAAGCTCATGAAAGTCATGCAGTGCTGCACGCTAACGGGTACAATCGATCACGTCCGAATCGCGGAATGCCTAAATCGCCTGTCAAGGGAATTCCAAGCGCGATTCCCTGGCGGCGGAGGTTGACTCACATATATCTCAATGGTTATGCGTTTGGTCATAGCCGGGGGTTATGGATTGGCGATGCCGGACCTACACGATGCGCTGTTCCGAACGCTTGCCGATCCGACGCGGCGGGCTTTGTTTGAGCGGCTTTGCCGGGAGGGCGAGCAGTCGGTGGGGGCGCTGACGGCGCGGGCGGGGGTCTCGCAGCCGGCAGTTTCGAAGCATCTGGGGGTATTGAAGGACGCGGGGCTGGTGCGCGACCGGCATGAAGGGCGGCAGACGCATTATAGCGCGCAACTCAGCGCGCTGGCGCCGCTGGTGGATTGGACAAGCCAAATGACCGGCTTCTGGAAAGGCCGGTTCGATCAACTGGAAGATCTCCTCAGAAGGATGGACCAATGAGCGATATCGAGACCGAAACACGCTCCGTCATTGTCGAGCGGGACATACCGTTTGCACCGGAGAAGATCTGGCGCGCGCTGACGCAACCGCATTTGATCGAGGAATGGCTGATGAAGAACGATTTCGCGCCCGTGGTGGGGCACAATTTCAATCTTCGCGCGGACTGGGGCGCCGTCGCGTGTCAGGTGACAGCACTCGAGCCGAACACGACGCTTTCATACACCTGGGCGGCCTATGGGCTGGAGAGCGTCGTTACTTGGACGCTTACGCCTACCGGCACGGGAACACATTTGCGCATGGAACAGTCGGGGTTCCGGGCGGATCAACAACAGGCCTTCCTTGGCGCCAAGGCGGGGTGGCGGAAATTCATTGCCAAGCTAGAGGGGGTTTTGGCGACGACGGATTAGGGAGGAAGGAAGCAGTTCTTTTTTGAAAAAAAGAACCAAAAAACTTTTGACTCGAGAGGGTACGCTATGACGCCATCGGAACGGATTGATGAGCTGATCGTGGGCATTACGGATTGGCGGGGGGAGGTGTTTGGCCGCATTCGTAAGATCATTCTTGAGGCGGACCGGGAGATCATCGAGGACTGGAAATGGATGGGAAGTCCGGTTTGGTATCGCGATGGTATTATCGGGGTTGCCGGCGCGTTTAAAGGGAAGGTGAAGCTTACCTTTGCCTACGGGGCGTTCTTTCCCGATCCCGACAAACTGTTCAACGCCGGCTTCGAGGGTAACGCGCGGCGGGCGATCGATTTTTTCGAGGGGGACAAGATCGATGAGCGCGCGCTGAGAAGTCTCGTGCGGGCTGCGATCGATTATAATCAGAGCAGATTGAAGCAGAAAAAACCCGCGGGTTCTGCAACGAGAAGTGTCAAGCGCAACAGGGCATAGACCGTCGGCGGCATTCTGGATTGCAACGGCGCAAGGGCGCCTCGCAATGACGATCGTTGAGAGGTCGTTATAAAACAAAAGTTTTTTGTTTCTTTTTTTCAAAAAAGAAATACTTCCTTCCTTGCCCTAAATCCCCCGGCCCCGCCGAACAATGTCGTTACCAAACCGCTCCCGCAACTTGTCGATCGCGCCCTGACGCGCGACATCGCGAGGCGTGTCCGGATCAGCAAGGTCGACAAGGTCCGCGTCGGCGAGGGGGGCCAGCACGTTGGCGCCGATGCCGATGAGGCGGAACGCCGTGCCGTCGGTTTCGCGGGCGAGGAGTTTGCGGGCTTGGGCGAAGATGCGGTCGGGCAGCGCGGTTGGCTGGGCGAGGCGGGCGGCGCGGGTGCGGCAGATGAAGCGGGTGGTTTTCAGTTTGAGGGTGAGGCCGGCGGCGGCAAGGTTTTTATCGCGCAGGCGGCCGGCGAGGCGTTCGCAGAGGCGCCAGAGCTGACGTTCGAGGGCGGCGCGGTCAGACAGGTCGGTGTTGAAGGTGGTTTCGGCGCTGATGGATTTGGCGCCTTCGGCGGGGTTGACGGGTCTTGTGTCCTGCCCGCGGGCGCGACGGACGAGGGCGGGGCCGTCGTCGCCGAGGAGGCGGGCGGCGGTGCGGTCGTCGAGGGCCTGGAGCTGGCCCAGACGGGTAAGGCCGAGAGAAGCGAGGCGGCGTTCGAGGGCGGGGCCGACGCCGGGGAGCAGGCTGACGGGGGCGGGCGCCAGGAAAGTGGGGGCGTCTTGGCCGAGGATGAAGAAGCCGCGGGGCTTGTCATGGCCGGCGGCGAGCTTTGCCAGCAGGCGGTTGGTGGCCAGGCCGATGGAGACGGTGACGCCGACCTGGCGCTCCACGTCGCGGGCGAAGCGGGCGAGCACGGCGGCGGGTGGGGCGCCGTGCAGGGCCTGGGTGCCGGTGAGGTCGAGCACGGCTTCGTCGATGGAGAGCGGTTGCACCAGGGGGGTGAGGGTGCGCATCAGGGTGCGGATCCGGCGCGCGGCTTCGGTGTATTTGGCGAAGTTGGGCGGGACGATGACCGCGTCGGGGCAGAGTTTGAGAGCCTTGAACATGGGCATGGCGCTGTGCACGCCTGAGACGCGGGCGATGTAGCAAGCCGTGGTGACGACGCCGCGGGTGCCGCCGCCGACGATAACGGGACGGTCGGCGAGTTCGGGGCGGTCGCGTTTTTCGACGCTGGCGTAGAAGGCGTCGCAATCCACGTGGGCGATGGCGAGGGTGAAGAGCTCGGGGTGGCGCAGTGTGCGTCGGCCGTGACAGGTGGGGCAGACGGGCCCTGGGATATGGGTGGCGCCGCAGTCCCGGCAGAGGGATGCGTCTTGGAGCGGCATTGCGGTTCGTCCCGGGGCGGTTCGTCCCGGGGGGGACGCGGGCATGGGGCGGCTCCGTGCGGGCGGCCGGGCTTGGGAGTGCCGGTCTTGTGCGGGGCAGTGTGGCACTTTACCCCGCGTGGCAGCCAGGATTGCAGGAGCAGCGGAGCGGCATGGCAGCCGATGGGCCGGGAATGGATACGGAATTTGAGGTGACGGAGCTGCAGGCGGCGCTCGCGCGGTTGGCGGCGGAGAACGCGCGGTTGCAGCAGGCGGCGGCGCAGGCGGCGGCCAGTGCTTCGGTGCAGGCGTTGCGGGCCGGCGCGCAGGGATACGAACTCCACGCGCTGCGCAAACAGATGCGCATTATGCGTGGCAGCCTGCTATGGCGGTTGACGTTGCCGGTGCGGATTGCGGTGGATTTGGTGCGGGGGGCGCCGCCGACCGGGTCGGTCGAGGCGGTGCGGCTGCGCCTTGTATTGTCGGTGCTGCGTCGCCAGGGCGTGCGGGCGGCCTCTCACCACGTGCTCTCGGCGTATCGCAAACGGGTTCGTACGCGGGCACATATGGTGCGGACACGCCCGGTGCCGGCCGAAACATCGCGCCTGGATGCTGCGGCGGGTACGTTGCCGCCGCCGAATACCGTGTTGGCGCCATCCGTGTTGATCGTTGCTGAGCTGACAATACCGCAATGCGCCAAGTACCGCGTGTGGCAGAAACAGGCGTATTTTGCCCGGCTCGGGGTGCCGTGCACGGTGGTCGATTGGCGCTTCGAGGAGGATTGTCTGTCGGCTGCGTCGCTGGCGACATTTGCCATTCTCTATCGTGTGCCGGCGCTTGCGCCGGTAAAGCGCCTGATCGAGACGTTGCATAAGTTGCGGGTGCCGACGGCATGGGAGGTGGACGACCTGATTTTCGACGCGGCGCAGTATTTGCAGAATCGCAATCTGGCCACGTTGGATCCGGCGCTGCGCGAAAGCGTGCTGTCGGGGGTGGAGCTTTATCGCGATGCGATGCTGGCCTGCGGGCGGGGAATTGCGAGCACGGAACATCTTGCCGCGGCGATGCGCGCCGCGGGGCTGGCGGATGTTTCGGTTGTCGAAAACGCACTGGATGAACAGACGCTTGCGTTGGCCGACAGCATTCGGGCGGCGCGGCGAGTGCATGATGGGGTGGTGATCGGATATGGGTCCGGCACGAAAACTCATGACGCGGATTTTGCCGAGGCGGCGCCGGCGCTGCTACGGCTGCTGGCGGCGCGGCCGGAGGTTCGGCTGCGGGTGATCGGGGAGTTGAACCTGCCGGAACAATTTGGCGCGTTCGGATCGCGGGTGGAGCATTTGCCGCCGGCGCATTTCGCAAGGTTTCTGACGCAGCTTGGCGAATGCGATATCAGCATTGCCCCGTTGGAGCCGACCCTGTTCAACGATGCCAAGAGCAACATAAAATTCCTGGAGGCGGCGGCGTTGGGTCTGCCGTCGGTGAGTTCGCCGGCAGCGAATTTTGCCGCGCTGGTGCGGGATGGCGAGACGGGGATGCTGGCCGCAAACGCGGATGCTTGGTTTTCGGCGCTGGACCGGTTGGCTGGCGACGCTGGATTGCGGGCACGAATGGGCGCTGCGGCGCGGCGGGCAGTGCTTGATCGTTATGCACCCGAGGCGGTGGCGCGCGGCCAGGTCGCACCATTGCTGGCGGTGATGCCCGATGCGCGGACAACCGGCAAGTTGCGTGTGCTGATGGCGAATGTGTTTTATGCGCCACGCAGTTATGGCGGTGCGACATTGGTTGTGGAGGAATTGGCGCGGCGCCTGCACGCGCGGACCGGCACTGAAGTGCATATTGTCGCGTCGCTGCCGCAGGAGGCTGATCCACACTGCATTGTACGGCGTGAGCAGGACGGCATTGCGGTGTTCGAGTTGCCGGTTGACGGCGACATGGTCGGCGAATTCGACGATCCGTTGACCGGGCGCGCGTTCGGCCAGGTGCTGGACGCGGTGCGGCCGGATGTAGTGCATCTGCATTCGGTGCAGGGGCTGAGCGCGAGCCTGGCGACCGCTTGCCTGGCCCGCGATATTCGGTATGTCATTACGCTTCATGATGCATGGTGGGTCTGTGCACGCCAGTTCATGGTGCGGGCTGACGGGACGAATTGCCATCAGGCTGCGATCGATCTTCGGGTGTGCCAGGACTGCGTTCCGGGGGCGCGGCATTTGCAACAGCGGCAAGTTTTGCTGCGCGCTGCCCTCGATGGGGCGGCCGGGTTGATATCTCCGAGCGAGGCGCACAAGGCGCTGTATGTCGCGAACGGCATACAAGCCGAGAGGATCAGGGTTATGCCGAACGGCGTACGTTTGCCGCCCGGGAAGTTGACGCGGACGCCGGCGCGGCATTTGCGTTTCGGTTATGTCGGCGGCGATGCGGAGGTGAAGGGATTTTCCATTGTGCGCCGCGCATTCGAGGCACTCGAGCGGAACGACTGGGAGCTTGTTCTGGTGGATAATACGCTCAATCTCGGGTATTCCAGCGTGGATGCGTCGGGCTGGCGCGTCGGCGGCGTTGTGCGTACTGTTCCGGCCTACACGCAGGCGACGATGGATGCGTTTTTCACCGGCGTGGATGTGTTGCTGTTCCCGTCGCAATGGAAGGAAAGTTTTGGGCTGACGGTGCGTGAGGCGCTGGCAAGGGATGTTTGGGTTATCGCGACCGAGGGGGGTGGGCCGGCGGATGCGATTGTGGAAGGTGTGAACGGCAACCTCATTGCGCTTGACGGGCGGCACGAGGCGCTGACAAGAGCCATTGCAGCGCTAATGGATCGCCCAGGTGGTCTGGCAGATTTCGTCAATCCGTATCGCGAACAGATTGGTGATTTCGACCAGCAGGCAACCGAGCTGGTTGCATATTTGTCAAGATTGGCAATTTCCTAATAAGCAAGAGTCTTTTGGTTCTTTTTTTCAAGAAAGAACTTCTTCTTCTGTGGTGCAAGCATGAACAACACTTCCATCGACGCCATCAACGACGTTGCGTTAGCACCACTTTTCTGGCGCCCCGCGAGGCTAGGAGTGCTGAGCG
>Ga0116228_10001741_pt1 | contig 18232 bp, 15 predicted proteins | sample S1TSphfallax_2_FD_89694 | JGI IMG/M metagenome (GOLD analysis project Ga0116228, IMG submission 89694) | Host-associated microbial communities from peat moss isolated from Minnesota, USA - S1T2_Fc - Sphagnum fallax MG | ecosystem: Host-associated > Plants > Peat moss > Unclassified | place... | reverse complement strand
GGAGGTCATGGATACCTATTGCAAGAACTTTGATTTCCTAACCCTGGAGACACCATCCAAAATTCATCATCTCTAATACCTTCCAACAAATACTTCTCTATCTTCGTGTTGACATAGAATATGAGGTAAGTAAGAGTTTGGTCAGTCATCGGGATTGGCATCCAACAATTGTGATAAATTCATGCTCTAATTTGCAAATTGGAAGGACAAAAAACATGGAGAAAACAGAAGCACCATGTTCGGTGAATCTCTTCTTAGAGGACAATCCAAGTAATCTCCATGGCACATCTTACAGAATATGTTGCTCTATCTCTCAACTGGTATCACAAAATGCTGGCAAGTAAGTTTGTTCGTTTGTTATCTGGTTGCAGAAACTCTAGACTAAGTGGAATGTTGGAAAACAAGACCATTTTATCGTCAACTGCAAAATATATCACATGCCTGCACAAAAGGCATTTACAGTTCAAATTGTTTACTTAACAAAACTACCAATAATCTTGTAATGTCCACAGCATTGTCCAACAAAAGTGGACCAACTTCTTTTCTCAAAATCTCTCAGTTGAATGCACCACAACTTGCCACCCTACCATATATCCTGGTACAGCACAGCCCCAGTTTTATGGCATTAGTGATGCACAAGACTGATGAATGGAGAAAAAGTATCAATGCAATTGCAGAGTATTGACACAATGAGAGGCAATGGACCTGGAAGTCCAAGTGCAAGAGCAAATGGTGAAACCTGATCCCCAACAAGGAGAGTGCACTTGCTTGTCTCCTTCAATAAGCACACTGGACTGAAAGTAAAGCTCCCTCTGCACCTGCATTCGTCATCTGACAATCCCCTATTCACATCACATTTGCCATAGAGTTATCAACATAGAAAGCTACCTTGAAATTTGCTGCCAATATTCAATTGTTGTGCTCTTGATGTTCATGATATGAAATGCTGATAAAATTTCTGGTGCACAATGCAAAAATAGGGAACATTTAGACCTCAAAGCATTTAGATCCCTGCAAATGTCACTGTACACTTCCATCAGAAAGACAATGCGATTGAAGATGAAGCTGGAAGTAAACCATCATATGAAGCTCAGGAATGTTATACCCCTTGTCCAAAAGATCATAACATCTGATGCTGGCTCACCACTCTTATCAGCAATTCCTCCATAGCCAACTGCACATTGTAAACCCACAGACAGTGCACTACACAAGCATACTCTCCTCTCCAGATGTTTCTCAGAATTCTAAACTTAGACCTGCAAATATTAGAGCATCCACACAAACACTGAGCCGTAAGCCCTGGATGAATTGGTACTGACAATAGCACGATTAGGGTTAGGAGCAGGAGCCATAACCAACAACAAGACGGCAAGACTGGCTGGAGGTATCCAGATGTCGCTCACTCTAAAGTGCGACCAGCAAATTTTAGAGCATCCACACAAACACCGAACCCTAAGCCCTGTAAGAATAGCTACTGACAATAGCACGATTAGGGTTAGGAGCAGGAGCCATAACCAAGAACAAGACGGAAATACTGGTGGGATGTATGATCGGTTCAACAAACTTCGTTTGATTGCAAACAAAGATTTGCTTGTACATTTTCGCTCAATGTATTTTCCCTGGTTCTCGACATTCATCTATAGAATAAACTCAAGAATCTGGGTTCCGAGTTTTCGAAGTGATAGTTGGAGAAGCAGTTCGTATTTGGCAGCAGCAGCAGCAGAATGCTACACATGTCAAAAGGTGATCACAGATTTAGAGAATCAAATGTGCGACTAACGACGAGAAGCTGGTTGCACACAAGAATGCGACAAAAATTGCAGCAATAATTCCATCTCGCACCTAATTATTGTTGTGATTCATTGGATTATCACGAAAGGGCCGGATGTGGAGATTCCTCACAAAATCGACGAATTGTGGTTCCCACTTTTCTGCATTAGAAGTTGCTATATTGAGATTGCAATTTCTGGTTATTCCCCAAAGTGGCGGTATTATTTTCTAGCGTGAACAAACAGATTCGATTGGGGCAGGAAAAGGAAATTATGTAGCACGTAATCGATTAGCTGTATTGGACGCATTTAGTGGGTTCTCGCCAAAAGAACCTGAAGTTTGTCCCCGTCCCTACGAGGACTCTTGAGACGTGACCTCTTCCCTATAGGATGGGCGTGGGAGGAGATTTGTCGCTTACGATGAATTTCATCAAAACCTAATAGAAAAAGCGCAGGGTGTTTGACATCAAACATCAAAAGCTCTAACTTTTTGCCTGCAAGTTGTGACGACCGTTACTTACGGACACTTTCGTGTCGTTCGCTGCAAATTTTGCGTGTTCAATTCAACCCACGAAAGGCTTCCTTTGTCCCTTTTGGGTTGCGGTATATCCAAAAGTTGTGTGTTCCGGTCTTAACTGTTGAAAGTGTTGAATCCCATTACCGCACAGGTTTATTAGTTTTGTGATTTACGCGAAGCTCTGTCTGTCTCTTGGGGGGACTCGGATTTTGAGATAAAATTAAAAAAATCTTTGAATAAGTTCTCGACTTTTTATTGACTGGAATTCCTCAATTTATTAGAGACTTGTTCCCTTCTCCTGCAGGGGAATCGTTGACATTCTTTTCCACATTCATTGAGGATGACCGCGAGTTCAAAACTTAAAGACTCCGATGAGAGTTCGAACCCTTGGGTACGAAGCACCGTCGGATCTACAACCTCAAAATAAGTTGTTTTCATAGAGGAGTTTGTGAGGTTTTTTTTTCCACACTGGCTTCTTTGCTACCAGCTCCTTGTCCTGCCCTAGGAGGAGGGCTGCGCACTTCGCATGAAATCAACAGCAGAAACACCAGGATCCTTCTCATCCCTTCTTGGTGTCAGGATGTTAAAGGAAGCGATTTCTTCCCAAACGCGCCTGAAAGCTTTGATACAATCCTTGGAGTGGACGTATGGAGTCCTCTGGAAACTCTCTTCTGGTGAAAGGTAAGACAGCGACTCCTGAGGTCCCGTTGATTGCACTCGTCTTTGCGTTTCAGCTTCGAGCTTCAACAAAGTTGTTTGTGGCTCAGGTGAATTTGTCACTAAGGTCTTGGCAAGGGGGAAGAGGCATGAGAAATTAGCACTGTGCTTGCTCCTAATTCACAACTTTGTGGCTCAGGTGAATTTTTCACTAAGGTCTTGGAAAAGCGGAAGAGGCATGAGAAATTAGCACTGTGCTTGCTCCTAATTCAGGAGCTCATGCGTTTGAATTCGTGTGTTCTATTACAGGCCGGTGCTGGAGTGGGCTCACGGATGGTTCAATTCTACGAGCTTAGAGTTTGGTCCAACTCTTGCGCTGCAATTCTACTCCATCTTCAAGACCTGTAGCTTCAAGGACCCTGGCTCACAGGGGTAAGTAAACAAGTATACTCCAGCGCAAAAGTTTGAGCAAGAAGAGGTGAAATCTTGTAGAGGTTGAAATGAGGAGGAGCAGCTTACGAACATCATGGTGTTCGCTCTTCATATCCAGAGATTGCCGTCGACCCCAAGTGCCAGGGTCAAGAGATGACTACCATGACTGAAGAATCTTGGTGATCATCTCGCTTGTGAAGAAATTAGAAACAAAGCTGGTCGTGTTTGTGCTTGCAGGTATGCAGCCTCGGCGTTGCAACGAGACTGTGGCCCTCTTTGGTGGACAAGCAGCATGCCACAAATTCCCACAGACAAGTGTAAAGCCCAGTTCTTGCAGGTGATCTCCCAAGGAAAATATGAGCCTCAATTTGCTTGCTTCACTGTACACCTTCGAATGCAACCATAGATTCTTTCTGGCATTTTAATTCAAGTATTGATTCTTGCAAGCATTCCTTCCTTCAGTTAAATGCTGGACACAAAGCTTCGTGATTTTGGTATCGAAGCTTTGGTGAATCTTCTTTGTTTGAAGTTAAATTGTGTTCATCTTTGTCTATTTCCTCTGTCACGGTCAGCGACAATATTTTCTTCTCATTTTTATGTCTCTTTGTGTTTTCTTGGAACTCGAGCACAACGCGTTACAGGAAGCGCGTATTCAGGTAGAGTTGCCATCCCTTGGGAGCATCTTCTTGAGTCATCCATTTCGCGTCGTTTCTTGCTTGAGCCGTTTGGATTGAACCCAGTTCCTTTTGAAGACACTCGGTTCAAGCACAAAACCGGGTTTGAGCTTGTTGTATCAGAGGATTGTCTTGAAGAAACTCTAACATCTTACTCTTTGTTGACGCGGTCCAGACAATCGTTTGCATTCCAGGGCTTGGAGGGGATGGAGTCCGGTACTGCACAGAATTGGCTACGACTTCTTTGGTAAGTGGGTGTGCTCGTAAATATTTCCATATCGTGATTTGCTGCGTCTTAGCATGTTTCGGTTGTGATCATTGTGAGGTAGCTGGTGAACGTCACGACGCGTATCGAGTGGTGGAATACTCAATACACATCGATCATCATCATCATTCAATCGCTTCCAATTTTGGAAATTTCTTCTTGTGCATGATACACGTGTAGTTTGCAAGATTTCTCTACAACTTGTGCTCAGTCAGAGAGGATTCAAGGGGACTGGGCGGTGAGTCTAGAACCGCATTTCTGTCGTATCCGATCACCAGAGCCGTGTCTGTTCCCTTGTTTTCAGTCCCACCACAGGTCCTTCTCCCTCGTCATGGTCGTAAAGCATGGGCAGATTCCGCACACAAAGACGCGTTCCTTCACGTGAAGTTTCGAACAAGTGGGTCCCATCTACGCGCTGGCTTATGACATCATCGAAGACCCGCGTTGACCGACCTTTCACAACAAATTGGTGTTTGAAGCTTTTTGAATCCGTCTGCATCGCTTTGCACTTGAAGAACTTAATTTAGAGAGTTTTCTGTTTCCAGCTTGATGCAACGTCTAGTTTCGAGCTCAGAATTGCTTGAAACTGTGTGTGTGTGGGGAGGGGGGGGGGGACTGACACAACTTTGCCAATGTTGACACAGGTGCCGCAAATGGATTCGTTGATGAACAGCTTGCAGGACTATGTGTCGATGTCCGTTACGCCTCACATGTTTGGGACTGTGTCTAGACCCCCAAGCTCGGACCTGGATTCGACTTCAGGACAAGGATATCCTCACTTGCACTCAGGAACATCGGTTGCACAAATGACGGCCCCTGAAGGATTACCTTTACCTGGACCTGCTGAGGCCTTTCTTCCTCCTCCCAATCTCCACAGATACACTCCAGGCGATTTCAACGAATCTTTGGCGAGCTCAGGCGCAATTTTGAGGTCAGAGGAGCCTTACTTCCAATGGTCTGCACTCGGGAATCAATCCCTCTTCTTCAACGATCATGAGTTGCAGAGCGGGTTCTTCGACGACCTCGACATTGACGTTGGTGCGGACAAAACCTTGTTCAGTCCGCTGGATTGTAAGGCTGAGACAAAGGCGGCGTCGTCGAACGTTGACGTTCTGAATCCTTACACATGGGATTCTAACGAGTTTGACCCCGAAGAAGTTGTGCGACAGGCAGCAGGAGGACTGCCAGAATATTACGCTCCCCCATCTCCTCTTCAGCATTCTACGCATGTCAATTCTGCGTCGTCTTTGCAGCCTGCTCAAATTGCAGAGTTGTCTAGCGCTAAGTCACTCGATTCATCACCTTCTTTGGGGACAGTTCAGAGCCTTCAAGCTGACTTACACTCTTCATCTTTTTCTCATCTTCTAGAACCGAGCCGCTCATTTGGTACTCACGAAGCTTCGGTGACGACAACGGAGCAGACAACTTCAAACACCGATGCGTTCCAACTGCGACAAACGACCCAGTGTGAGAGCTTCACACAAAACCCCGCAGCCTGGCCTTCTGCATATCAAGGCTCCAACTTAACAATGGATGTGCTCGACAACGAGCTTGCCTCATGGCCAACATCCCATTTCCGGCATAGCCAGGACTCCCTATTCCAAAAACGCGAATGCAAACCAAATCTGCGAACATGCGTGGGAGACGATCATGCTTCACCGCGACAATCGTTGTTTCGGCGATGGACAGAGAAAATAGTCCCCATTATCCAAGAAGAAGCTGAACGACAGAAGCTTGCAGAGCAACAATTGGCTAAATCCAAGCTAAATCCTGCCGACAATATCAAGAGTTCCAATCCAGCTCATGACGAAGCTGCCCACATTCACAAGCTTGCAGAGAGACATCGCCGTTCCAAGTTCAACGAGAAACTGCATACTATATTCACCCTAGTTCCTGTGATCAAGAAGGTATACAATCTGCATACATCTATCTTCTGCATCTGAAAATTTCCAATGACAATCTTTTGATTGTGTGCTGCTCATGTGCTGCTTGCTCAGTGATTTACAAATACACAAACCAAGAATGACTTTGACTTTCTTCCCTTTCCTCCATCGATTACAGAAGGACAGAGTATCCATCCTCTCGCACACAATAGACTATATACGGCAGTTGAAGGCTGAAGTAGCACAGCTCCAGGAAAAATGTGCATCTTCTGTTCTTGGACATCAACAAGGAGGCACTACTACTACAATTGACAAAGTTCAACCTCCAGCAAATGTAACCATATCAAAACATGCTCCAAAAGAAGAAGAAGAAGAAGACTTTGAAGGTGGCTTTTGTTTTGGAAGCATGACGGATCTTCTCAAGGTTGCTGTTTATCCTGACAATGAAGATGGCATGGTGATAAAAGTGGATACCAACAACAACCAGACACAGATGTTGATACAGATCTTAACTACCTCCAGAGATTTAGGACTGGAGGTCAGATGGTTCAACAGCAAGTTCATTGACAACCGAATGCATGTCACTTTAACTGCAACTGTATGTCCTCCATATCTCTGTCTCTCTCCTCCACTTACATGCTTCTTTCATCTATGCAAAATTATCATTGATCAACCTCTCTCTCTCTCTCTCTCTCTCTCTCTCTCACATGCACACTTCTTTCATCAATGGTAAATCATACCTCCAAGTGTTCTTCATTTCAATCTTACAATTTCTTGATTGAATCTTCACTATAGATGATGAAGATGCTTGTTGTCTTGTAAGCACTAGATCTGGGGTTTTGTATTCTTGCCTCACCATGAATTTAGCAAATATTATATGTCAAGAATTCATGAGTTGGAAAGTGGTTGGTTTGATCTCAGGCACAAGGTAAACATGAAATGATGAACTGTGAGCAAGTGCAAGAGGCACTTCAGCAAGTTCTCGTTCCATTCAACAGCAGCCCTTCATCTACTATAACTTCTGGTGTAGAAACTTTTCAGTACACATCATCTTAATTGAGTCCATAATCACAAGACACTTCTCTATTTGTCAGGTATGTTGAATTTCATAGAGACCACTAGCATAGACTAAAACCCCAGTTTTGTACATGGTAGATCGCTGGACAATTAACGTAGGTTAGGTGTGTGATCATATTGAGCATCTCTAGAGAGAGATGGTGATTAGTCCAGCATTTGAAGGTGTTTGATGATCCTATTTGAGGATTCCTGGAGAGCAGAATAGTCCAGCACTTGAAGAAGCTGTTTGCTGATTTTAATTGAGGATTCCCTGGGAGCTTAATAGCACAGCATGTGAAGACAAACAAGATTTCTTGATCTTGTTTCAGGATTTCTGGATAGTGTAATAGTCCAGCATTTGATGATGAAGAAGGTTTGTTTTTATCTAGTTTGAGGTTTTCCAGAGAGTGGAATAGTCCAGCATTTGAAGAAGAAGACACTTTGTTGACCTTGTTTGAGGATTTCCAGAGAGTGCAGTCGTCCAGCATTTGAAGATCTTCATGTTGAGGATCTCCTGGAATGCAATAGTCCAGTATTTGGAGAAGGTGTTTGTTGATCTTGTTTAGGACATTCCCAGAGGCTGGATAGTCCAGTAATCTAGAAGAGTTCTAGGCATGTAGATCTGTGATTCACAGAATGTAACATATTGCTCTAATATTACTGTGTTGAGGATTGTGAATACATTCACAATTACTGTCATCAAGCTATCACACATTCTTGATGTGAGAATCATGTCTACTGTCAAACAAACATTGCATCATCTCTTTGCTTTGGGCTCATGATTTTTCCATTTGCTGTCAAACTGTTAGAAAAGACTTCTAACACAATTCTACTTACCTTAATTCCATGACTTGATTTGAGTCTCAAGAGTGAGCGGACATTTATTGATGAGTAATGTTAGGAAGTATTCAAATCCATTGGAAAATAAAATAAACTTTCGGAAAGACTCTGCAGCCCTTGAAAGGATGTCAGTCTTTCCAAAAGAAACTGAAGAAAAAGAAAACACGCACAGTCATCCAAGTATGCAGGGATCTGGATTGTGAGAAATTGTGCTTGGAAGCCACCACTAATACATCCAAATAACTCTGGGGTTATGTGGTGACCCAGCACCCACCAAACCCTGTATGAGTCAGTTGTGGACGAACCATATCTGTAGAACCCTACCGAAAATACCCCTCTTCCACCTCATCCTATCCAACTTGACCTCTGTTGGTACCAATGTTGGGTAGTTGGTACCAATGCTGATCAACTTTTTTCTTTTTTCTTTTCTTATGTTTTCATATGGTTTTTAATAATTCATCATTATTTTATGTCAATGTCAAATTTAATTCAAATTAATATAAATACCATGGACATAATAAAGCACATGTTAATTTGCATTTTCATCTCCATGTTGGTGAGTAAGGAAAAAAGTGAGATAGTTATAAAAATAAGAAATAATTATTAGGAAAGAAGTGAGGTAGGTCAGCTTGAAATGATGTACTTGGAATTGTCTCTAGAATAGTTCACAGACAATCATATAAAGGATTAGGTAAAATCAATTGTCTAGATGCAACCATACAAAAAATTATGCAAATTCTTCCATATACCAATTTTTTGAAATTTCTCATCACTACAGTTAACTATTTCTGTAAGCACTTATGTACCATAAGTAAGCAGGCAGGGAATGTATGTAAGAAATAAGGGTTACATAAGGCAGAGTTGAGCCCAGTTCCCATAAAGCTTGCCCCCTGAGGGCTTTACACGGGATAAAAATCATAATAGGTATTTTTAGCAATAAAAATCTCGTGATGCTTGTCAGATATCACAAGGAAAAAAACAAGGATGGACATTTCAAAAATATAAGCCTGTAAAGGGAAGTAAGTATTATATTTTCAAAAAAGCCCTGGCATATTACACTCTGTAAGGTTACCTGAAAAATGCCCCAAGACAAAACACATATTTTTTTAGCTTATGGTGCCCCTGGGTAGGTAGGTAAATGTGGAATCTTGATGGTTGATACATAGCAAAACACTGTGATTAGCTAATGAAAATGAAAATTTGAAAATTGTTTCCACACATGACCTATACTGCACAGTGCACTTGTGGATGCATGTTCAATGTGGCAGAAAGGCCCAAGTGCATTGTCTGATCAGAGGATTCCTTGCTTAACAGATGCATGACAACTCATTGATTAACAGACTTTTGATGATGCTTTGCAACTAAAAACACCAATGATGACGCACTTTCCAAACACTGTTGTAAAGACTGCTTGTCTCGTAGCAACACACTTCCAAAAACTCCAGTTGGATAAAGAGCATGCGTGAAATCAACTGTCAGCACTAGGTGTGCAATCAAGTTACATGACTCCCCAAACACCCCCTGCAGGTTTTTTTTTTTTATGTAACCGATGATCTTTAGTTTAACAAATCGTTTTCTAAAGATTAGTTGTGTAGTAGGTACATATTCCAGGTAGAATATAGAGAGAGAGCATGTGTAAAATGCAACTGTCATCCTTAAGTGTGCAATCAAGTTACATGACTCCCCAAAACCCGCTGCATGTTTATTATATGTGACTGATGGCCTTTGGTTTATGCAACAGTCATCATTAGGTGTGCAATCAAATTACACGACTCCCAAAACCCCCCTGCATGTTTATTATATGTAACTGATGAGCTTTGGTTTACCAATTCATTTTCTAAAGGTCAGATGTGTAGTAGGTACACATTCCAGGCAAATATTATAAAGAGAGAGAGAGCATGTGTAAAATGCAACTGTTACAGGTCCAATCCAAGGTAGTGATGTTCTGACTCTCATAGAAAGTTCTGTTGCATCTTTTTTTTTTCCCCCTTACTTCAGAAAACGTGAGCATCATTCTCTTTCTTTATTTCAACTTTGTGAGAAAAAGACCCAAGCTAGCTGCATGCATCTATATGCAGAGTCAGACAAAATCAGCTTGCAATTATCCTTGCAATCATACTCATATTTTAGTGCACCAAGGTCACCTTTCTTTTTCTTTTTTCCCGTTGAACCGGGGCCATTTGAGGTGAGCTTATTCTGTATTCTTGGAACTTCTAAAATTGGGTCTGGTTTTCTCTGCATCGAGAACAAATCTGAGGCTTCAGCAGTCCAGTGATTTTCATAGGAATTCTTTTCTTGCAGAGAAAGTGACAATCATCCACTGGAAGATGTAGAAAAAGTGGCCATCATCCTTAGGAAGGTTAGCCAAATCTGGCTACAAACCAAACATGAAATATCAATTTTTAGTTATCCTTTTATATTTTTTCCTACATACTGAAAACCAAATATTAAAAAATGGTGATTTTCACTAAAATTTTGGCATTTCTGGATTGAAAACCTCTCAAAAAATAAATAATAATAATAATAATAATAATCTAAGTTTTGGGAAAATTTTGCCAGTAAAAGAAAGGCAGCTTCAACAGGCCACTTTTGTACCATGGCCCGCTAAGAGGAGCTTACTATAATTGGAACTTAATTGGAACTTGTATAGATGGGACTCATGTTTTGTGCGTGCAAATGGAGTATTATTGGTACACTCAAAGAACATCTACATGCGTTGGTGATAACATGTGAGGATGAAAATTTGATCCGTGGTATATAGTATATACATCTGCCAATTCTACACACTTCCTTGCTCAGATTGTGGTAATTGGTAAAGACCCTTGCTGTGCTTTTGCACATTGGTACTCCACTTGCAAAAAACAAAGTGACGAAATTGCAAGGATGTAGCCTTTGGGACCCAGTCTCATATGACAGTCTAATACGCAACTCACTTGTATTGGACAAGTGATGGCAGCATTTTCTACATGCTTTCCTACAGTTTAAAACATTGTGTCTAAAGAAGCTTCCTTGAAACTTGCTTAGCACACGGAATCTCTCAATTGGAGGCAATATCTTTTGGGAAGCTCAGTTACAACTTACAAGGAGTGATTCAAATCCATACTTGTGCTTCCACAACAAACAAGGCTTTTTCCAGGAATTTGTGTTTGTAGCCAAAGTGGCTATTATCCATACAAAGATATTGAAAAAGTGGCTATCATTCATTCCTATGAAGATTTAGCCTGGCTATAAACCAAATGTGAAGAAAAAATCTTTAGTCATCCTTCTATATTTTTGGCTACAAACTTGAAAACCAAGTATAGAAATCTTGCTATATATATATATATTTTTTTTTCTTCATAGCTGGCGATTGAAAACCTCCAAAATCATGTACTTTTTTGAAATTTTCGTTTTTAATCATTTTGGAACTTATTTTGAACATGTCCAATTTGACTAATGGCTTTTTTGAACAATCAAATGATGCATTTTTTGATTGGTCAAATGAAACAATTGTTTTTGGCCAACCTTGCAATTTGCAATTAGTTTTTAAAATCTTTTGAAAAGTTAACGTTCAAATAAATGTAATTAATAATAAATAGTAGGTAGGAGCCTACTAACCATTTTACCCATTCACTATTGGGGTTTTTTTTTTTTCAAATTCTTCAAGTAAATCCATTGGTGAAAATTCCCACCATTAACAAGCATTAAATGGTGACTATCCTAGGTGAATTGTAACCTTTTTATAAAATATTTGTTACAAGTGGCAACCTAGGAAGTGCTTAGGTCTAGATGTGATTAATATAATTATTTTAATTTTTTAAAAATGGCAAAACAATCCTTGAAAATCTCTTTTTTGAAAAAATAAATCACCCACTACAAACCTATATATATTTGCATGTACTATACACACAATATATATATCAATCATTCATGGTATATGTTGATAATGAGAATTAAACCTTGGGTCTCCATGCTGACAAGCCAATGTCTTGGCCAACCAACCATCACAAGATTTTATAACATGTTTCCTCCAAATTGTTATACAAATCTAATTTTCACATGCAATCTTTTTTCATTTTCCTTTCTACCTACCAACTTACCACCCACCAAAATACCTACCATCTACTTATATACCTACTTATAATTTTTTTTCTTCAAAACATGAATTTTGACAACCTTTATTTTGGTTATCTGAAAGAGTTTGTACAATTAACATATAAATAAAATGTAATTTTTAGAATTTTTCTCATTTTAACCAATTATTTTAATTGATAATAAAGTAATTATGTTTTTATAATTACTTTTTTGATATATGTAATATTGAATTTCATCTTGTCTTTGTTAAAAGGGGGTTTTCATGCGATTCAATAGAAATCTAGAATAAAAGTTACTATTTTTCTCAAATTTTATGATTACATGTCATATTTGACTGCATTTCCCATTTGATTAAAATGTTGTTTTTTAGAACTAAAGTTGTTTATTTTTTATGCTTTTCTCACATTTGACCAAGTAGTTAGAAATGTCACTTTTGTGGCTAGCTGTTGAACCAGTCAAAAGACCCATGTCAATTCCACAAGGCCTTTAGTAAAATTGATCAAATTCATAGTCAAAACAAAATGAGAAATAAGTTTGATAGCTTGAAAAGCCATGGATTATTGTAGTGCATGTTTTCATTGTGATCTTGCCTTGTTTAAGAAATTGCACTTGTCATTGAGAAGTGGAAAGTGCAATACCTTCATTTTTTCGCAAACCAAAATCTTCAAAAATGGTGAACAAAGCAATATGATCAAATTTTTGCAAACTATAATCTTGCATGCCAATGGGATTATAACATTTTTTTTGGTGGGAAAGTGATCACAATACCACAATATTCAAGTTTGCAAATGAATATATTACATTTTTTTGGGTGCAGTCATGTTAATCTGAACCAATGTAGTTGTAACCATTTGTTTTGTTGCTTGAAGGACTTATGAAATGACTTTACAATATTGAAAAATGAAAGCTGTTGTGCCAAAAAAAGAATCTCACATAATATTGTATGAAAAACTAAAAACATTTTTAAAAAAATTTCAAAAAAATTCAAATTTACCAATCATTTAGGGGGCCCCTTTGACTCATTATATCCTTGGACACTTTCTCTTTGGATTTTCTTTCTTCACAAAATGTACAAAAAAATGATTTTGGTTTATAATTTATGATATATTCTACAACAATGGATGTGGAAAAATAAAATCATAATTCAGGTTTTGATTTGATGTGTAAGCTTATGGCAAGTGAGCAAAGGTGTTGATACTCAAAGGCCTATGGCCAAATGATGAAAACAACTTTAATTTTTCAAATGAAAAGGATCCTACATTGAAGGGCACCCATGCCTCTTCATCCACATGCGTTAGTATAAAGACCAAAAAATATGTCACTCAATAATCATAATTAACAAAAGTTTTATTGATTTTGTAATCACAAACTAAGTTTTGGGCAACTTATAACTAAAAGTCCTTGCCTTGGGCTTTTATTTTGGTTGTGAGTGATGGTGAGGTCCCTAGTGTTAACAATGTGTAACAAATTTGTTGTTTTATTCATTTTCCTAAGTTGTCTTGCCTAACCAAATTAAAAAGAAGACAAAGGGAAAGAAAGGCAATGGAACTCATTTGCTGCAGATACAAGAAAACAAAAGCTATGAAAGAAGTTTCAACAAAACAACAAGAAAGAAAAACACACAAGGGGAAGGGGTTGGTCATAAGGCAAAGGCACACACTTTTTCAGTTATTTGTTTATATTATGTAAAATTTTACACAATGTGTAAAATCACATGAATATATATATATTTTTGTATTTTACACTTACACTTAACCAATCAGTATATCAAGTCAGCTACACAGAGAACACTTGTAACACTTGTGTAGACATCCACGTTGTAAGACCAATCAAAAGTTGTTCTTTTATGACATGTGTTCTGGTGCTTTTATTTGGCTTGTACTTCTTGTAAATGGGTTCTCATACCTGCCTTTTTTATATAGGGTAGACCAATCCATCACCAATTACCTGCCTTTCTTATATAGGGTAGACCAATCCATCACCAATTACCTGCCTATGACCGAACACTTATTTATATCTTCATCACATGTGCTTCATTTTGAGTGATTTAAAATGTTATGGGAGCCTTACCTCAAGCTCTGAAAATCATCTTTGAAGTGCAAAGGATTAATGAAAAAATAACAAGAAGAAAAATAAGCTTTCCAACTTATAAAACATGTTTTTTTTTTTCCTTCTCTTTGGACCCCTCTTTCTTTCAAACCCTGGACTTTCTTATTTCTTATTCATTTTAAATGATTTAAAGTGCTATAAGAACATCGCCTGAAGTTCTATAAATCATGTTTGAACTCTAACAGCAACAAAGCAACATACAAAGAATTTTTTGGATGTTCAGGAACCGGCCTTGGAAGCTCATAAGGGGACCACCAGGAGGACTGTAGTGCTCATGCCAATGAACAGATTGAAAGAAACTACAACATTCCATTGTAGTACAATTATCACTTTTCACAGGTCCCCAAATCAATTGCACTGAACCTCCCAATAATGGAATGACAAAATTTGGAATGACAAACAGCGAGGTTCGAATTATTGCACAGTTGAAGACTGTTGAGTATCAAGCTTAGCCAATGATACACATGATGATCAAATATTGAGAAAGAAGGTACAAGGATTGTTTTGGCTGTGAGTAGTAGCCTGTGACTGATGATCACCTTAACACCAGTAAACTCCACCAGTAACTCTTTGAACTCAGGATGTGAACGTTTCACACCATTGCTACAAGCTGTGAGACTTCTACGAAGATGAAAGATATGATCCTTCTCTCTCATAAGCTCAAAAGTCTGAGTGGGTTTGGGCAATTGACCTTGATGTTGGTTGTCTATTTGACACCTTATGGCAATCTTTAGTGACAAATTTTGTTCACAAAGGAACAAGAAGGTCCAGGAAGTGAATCAAATAGTGTAAGTACTTCTTGGATATGTGGGTCCATACACCATTTGATTGTGCTACTTTTCTGTAAGCCACCTATTGGTATGCTTCACACACACCACATGTTGCAAGCCTGTAATTGAACTTCTAACTTCACAGACAACCCTGATATGTTTGTGTGCATTCAAGACCTGATGCAGATTCCGATCAGAATAGTAACAGGAGAAAGGTGTATTGAAAGGGATTCAACCTAATATGTGTACCATCAAAGAAGGCAAAAGCTGCATCCAATTCACCTTATGTAATTCGTGATCTTTCTCCTCAATTCTCCTCAATTGTCATAGTTGGCAGTCTTCCATGAGCATTTATTGGAAAATCTGCCACTATGTGAAGTTCACTTGATTCAATCTTCATCATACTCTTTTTTACATCCACTAACTTGCCACTTCACTTGATTGCTGACCATTTCAGCACAGTTATGAAGTTGAACACTGGAAACAAAGAAATGATTTCCATCCTGCATTTTCAACTGCAGAGAAATCATTCACAACACTCATATGCTCAAAAGAACAACACAATTGTACCTATCAGAGAAGTTCTGTTTCATGCAGTTCCCCTGGAGAATCAGTTCAAAGAAACCACTCTTCCTGTGGAAGTACACTCTATAAGAGCTGTGCTACCTACTTACTTACTGGTTTCTCCATCTTGGTGGGCAATCAGCCACATTTGGAGAAAATGGGGATTTAAGGTCGTTTCTTTCTTTCAGATACACCAATACTTTCAGACATTCTTGGTCTTTTTCTTGGCAGATGTATCAGACTTATCTTGCATACCTCCACCAAATTCAACTTCCAAAGGGAACTCCTGTGGAAAGAACTAGAACCTGGAAATAAAGCTACTCATGATCAGCATGAAGCAATATGCACAAGGAGTTCTGTTGTACCAAGGCTGTTTTAACAAGAAATACAAAGATCATAGTAGATTGGAGAGTCTTTTGCCTTTTCTCCATTAGGAGACCTCAGCATTGGAAAATGCTAGCTAATCTACAAAGAAAAATAATATAAAACTGCACAATGAAATTTATGATTCTCCTGAATTTGCAACCTCAAAACTGATATATCTAATTCTCCTATGTAAACCCAAGCTGAAGAGCAAGTTCTTGATTCATTGAGGTCAATGTGATTTGGCATTATTGGTGCTCAATGAGTATACTATGCCTCTTTTACATATTAGGAAAACCCAAGTCAGACAGTAATCAGAATGAATGAATCTTTAGGCAACAGCCTGATGCAATTCCTCTTATAAATTTGACAAGTGCTCAAACTTTGGGAATCATTATTATGATTTTAAGTCAAAATTCTGAAAGGAATTGAGCTCAGGCAGGAATAAGTTTATGGATATTGCAGATCTAACATAACAGCAACCAATCAGCAAGTATGAAAAAGAGGAAACCAGCAAACCCTGAAGTAAAAAAGAATAGAAGACCACAAAGAAAATTGAGGAGAGGGTTTGAACGACAGTCATGCTGATATCCCTGTCCTTCAAACGGAACATGTATTATATTGACCACCTCTCCCATAACTTCATTAGTTCCCAGCAGCAATGGGTGGAGATTCATGTCAACACATAAACCAAGATACTGAGTTTCTGTCACATGACTGCAGTAAGTAACAGGAAAATTCAGCCATGATGCTGACAAGCTCAACAAAAACCACAAACAGAAGGAGAAGACCAAAAAACCAAACAAGAGAGAGGAACACAAAAACATTGAGAAAGAGAAAGAGGAAGAAAAGGCAAGATTTAATGGAAAAACCTGAAAAATAGACAAGGAATAGAAAAGAGAGTGAAACAAGGAGAGCAAGGACTTTAGAGGCTAGAGTGGCCTTACAAAAGCTCCACACTTAGGCTTAAGTCCTTGTGTTTCCCATTTGTTCTACATTGAGGTGAACTACAAAAACACTCAGACTGGTCACTGATCTAAGCTGCAGCGGCTATCTGTTGAAGTTTAGAGGTCACATAAGATGATTTTAAACCTATGTAATTGCGCACCTGAGACTATTGGTTGCAGCAGCAGCATTGCTGTTCATGAAGGTTTAGAGGAAACACATGATGATATTTTGTTATATGTACTTGCACACCTGTTTTATGTGACACATATAGAATGGAAATTAAAGGTGCACAAAATGAAATTCATATGTGCTTGTTCCATGCATGTCAAAAACATTCGAGTCTACTCAACAGAGACATTGTGCTACAAAACACTGCAAACAATATATGCTTCAAAATTTGATCAATTCCTAGTCGAAGTTATGGCAAACATATTCCCTGGTTTTGTCCATTTCAGATCATGTACTTACTAAAAGCATTCTCCAACAGTGACTGTTGTAGATCAAGGAAGATAAGCGGTATTAAATTGCACTATGGCTTGAGTTCCAGTAGAAGCCATGATTTCTTTGAAAGGCACCATCTTTTTGCTGTTCTGATCTATGAAGCTGCCAAAGAAAGTGCAACATGGAAGATGAAGCTGATTGATAATTCATCAATTATGTCAGACAAACAATTTGCGCACAAACTCAAAAAACAATGCCCATTGATTGGGTGATGAAGGTTTTGAGTGATTTGAAGAATACTGGTGTGACAGTGGGAATGTACCTATGTGCTCACTGCTGGATTTAATTCATTTGAAAGAAAGAATTTAGGTGCTGCAACAGTTGTATGCTCCTGTTGAATCATTTGATGAACATGGGTCCAACAGTAACTGTGTTTTTTCTCAGAATTTTTTTTGTTTGTAGTTGGGGCTATTTCCCTTAGGAAAATGTAGAAAAAGTGGCAATCATCCATTTAGTTGAATCTGGCTATAAACAAAATATGAAGTTTGGTTCTTTAATCATCCATCTATATTTTGGCTACACACTGAAAACCAAAGTAAAGAAATCTGGCAATTTTTACTGTTTGTTTCCTCACTTTCAACAATTGAACATGTCCAAAATCACCTTATTTTTTTTGATGATAATCTATCTATTCAAGAAGGTTGTTAGTTCGTTTTGTTTGTTGAGAGAGCAAACCATAACACATTGCACCACACACTTGGTACATTGAAAAACCCTGAAGGAGTAAGCATGCATTGAGGTGGTTTCATAATGTTTAGATGTGCATTGCAGGAGCTATTGAACATTAAACAATTTTGTCATTGAAAATTC
>Ga0116228_10001740_pt1 | contig 18243 bp, 14 predicted proteins | sample S1TSphfallax_2_FD_89694 | JGI IMG/M metagenome (GOLD analysis project Ga0116228, IMG submission 89694) | Host-associated microbial communities from peat moss isolated from Minnesota, USA - S1T2_Fc - Sphagnum fallax MG | ecosystem: Host-associated > Plants > Peat moss > Unclassified | place... | reverse complement strand
TGATGTGATGTGATGTGATGTGATCCCATCTCACCTGATCACCAAGCTTCAATTCGATGCTCAAGCCTTCAATCCTTCTCTCTCACACCCACACCCACGTTCTGAAGTCACCGCTTGTTTCGTGTTGTGCAAGCTTTACCTATTTCTTGTATTTTGTTAGCAGCAGAGATTGGCAGATTTTTTACTGAAGATCTGAAGTTGCCTTTGCATTACCATCAATCAGTCAATGAAGCAAGGAAGCAATCATACAAGCGAGCCAGCAATCTATCGATCATCTTTTTTGTTTTGTGAAAAAAAATTGGGCAAAATTTGCACTCATGGATGATTAAGTGCATGATGTTTGAATGACAAAACTGACGAAAAGTTCCAGTTTTGGTGGAAAAAGAAGCTTGCCTGACGAAAGAGGCGATGTTTTTTTTCACCAAGAGGTTTTCCAAGCTTCACGTGAGATTGCAATAAAAATTACACTAAAATTATTGTTGCAGGAAAGCAAGCAGTGATCAAGAGGGAAGGAGAAGAAAGGCGGTTGCAGGAATCGAGATTATGGGCACAAGATTCAAGCATAGGTCGTCTTGAAGAAGGAAAAAATAAATTGGGTATTGAGTCGCTTGCGAGAACATTTGCTCAGGGTTTTCTTTTTTGGCATCGCAGTACAGGAACTTCTTGCAAAGAGATTTATCTATCCCATCCAGAAGCGGTATTTTTTTCCTCTATCATGGGTGCGAGTGTACAGGGAGAAGAAGACGAGGTAGTAAGTGCAGTAGACGAGAGTATGGTTGGTGGGAGCACAACAACAAGTCCAGGGCAGCAGCAGCAGCAGGAGATGGTGGCAGTGACTTCAGCAGAAGGGGAGAATTTCAAGCGGCAGGATAGTTCCAGAGACAAAGCATACAGACTGTGGAGCAAGGTGAAGTACCAGTTGGTGAAGTTTGAGGCACTCCCAGAGCATCTCCGTGACAACGAGTACATCTTAGGACACTATCGAGCGAACTGGCCTCTTGGACCCACTCTCCTCTCCATCTTCTCTTTCCACAATGAAACCCTCAACATATGGACGTATGGCTTCTTCTTCTTCTTCTTCTTTTTCTCCCTCTATGTAAATTTTCTCTTTTCTCGTTTGAAGAAACAGTTTTCAGCCTGAGGAGAAAAGCTTTCTCCTGAGGAAAGTCTTGTCTGTTTCTTTGGGTAGGATCCTGTGATGCTGTTGTTGGCTCATCATCTTCAAGACAGAATTGTAGCAGTATCACCATCTGCTAAATTGCATAGCTTCAAATCTTCTTTGCTGAAAGTCTTATGACTATGACATGCAACAACAAAAGCAGCGAGAACAACGTAGATGGTTCAGCTGACAACTGAAATTGCTGTTGGGAGGATTTTTGTTGCAGGCATTTGCTAGGGTTTCTATTGTTTCTGGGGCTCACCATCTTCACAGTGAGCAAATTGCCAAGATATGTGGAGCCATGTATTGAGCAACTGCTCCGAATGCGCACCGGCATCATCACATCATTGCCTTCCTATTTGCATCTACCACATTGCCTTGATTCTAGTTCCCTTTCTGGGACTGGCAGTTCAGAAAATTGTTCAGTAAGTCTGTTTGTTCAAGTACCAAAGCCAGCCTAGAAATGTTGATGATTCAGCAATCTTATTATTATTTTCTCTGTGTTTTTTTTTCTGTATTTGTTGCTAATGCATGGAGATTTTACAGTGCATGTGTTTTTCTTGGGATGAATTTACAGTCAAAGTGTTTCTACGATGTTGTGATGAAGCGCACAGAAATCTAAAGAGTGACTAATTGTGGTGATGATGGCTTTCTATTTGACAGAAGCACGTCACAAGATGGCCTTTTTTTGTGTTCTTGGGAGGTGCCATGTTTTGCTTGCTGTCAAGCACCACATGCCATCTGTTCTCATGCATCTCAGCACGATGGTCATCCCTTTTGTTGCGATTGGACTATATAGGCATTGCCCTGCTGATTGCTAGCTCATTCTATCCACCGGTACTTCACCATTACCTCCATGAAAACAGTAGCTCTTCTGGACTTATTCAGCACTCTGGCTGACTTCATGTTTTCTTCTTGGGGTTTTGCACCAATTTGAGCAGTGCCGTACAGGAGCCTGCAAACAGATCCCAGAGGCCTTGTTGTTTAATGCTTTACATTGTGGGGTGTGTTGGGTGGAGACAGGTTTACTACAGCTTTGCGTGCAGTCCATTCCTACGCAACATGTATCTTTGTGTCATCACCACAATTGCCATAGGCACTGTTGTGGTATCACTTTTACCCGTCTTTCAGACATCAAAGTATAGGACATTCCGGGCATCCCTTTTTTTTGGCATGGGGATATCAGGAGTTGTCCCATGCATACACAAGCTGTTTCTGTACAAGGAGTCTGAGCCTGTGTTGTATCAGACACTATATTTAGAGGTTCTCATGGGTCTTCTCTATGGTTTGGGTGCACTGGTGTATGCAACACGCATCCCAGAGCGATGGAAGCCAGGCATGTTTGACATTTTTGGCAATAGCCATCAATTGTTCCATGTGTTAGTCGTTGCGGGTGCATATACCCATTACGAATCTGGCCTGCTTTACCTCAAATGGCGTGATGTCAAGGGCTGTGACACTTGGTAGTTTAGTTTTGCCCCCTCTCAGCTGTCACTCATTTGGATTTGGTATTCCTTTTGCTTCTTTAATAGATGAGCACCGAGTTGCTGATTTACAGATGGGGAGATGTGGGTTTAAGGTTTTTTTCTTGATAAGATCTCCAAATCCAGCAAGTGAACAAATTCACTTCATTTGTGTTCAGTGAGTTGCCTTCAGATATGATTCAAGCTGCTAGAGAAGAAACCTAGCAACTGTGTTTCTTCCACCAGGTGTACTGAACAGCTATGAACTGCAAATTTCTCAATAACACATTGATGACGACATCATTGTTGTGAAATTTTCCTTATATCAAAACTTTAAATGCTATGAAAGCAGCTTCAGATACTGGTTTGTGTTGTGAGGAATCAGGTCACTGAGTTGTACTGGATCATGATGGCATAATGGTTGTGAGGAATTTCAGTGATAGATTCTGGTCTGCAAGGTTTGTGTTGATTTGTTGGTTGTAAGAACTTGTCATCAAATGGATTTTGTTGTCAGGGATTAGAGCACTGAGTTACTGGATCACAAGGCTTCAGATGTATGGGTTATGACACATCCACAATATAATTCACCAGAGTAGAATTGGGGGGGGGAATACATACCAGGCTATTCTGAGATGTTGAAGACTTTGCATCCATGTAGGAATTGGGAACCCATATGTGGGTTTGACCTTTTTTTATGAGATGGTTTGAGCATCACTACCTAGTATGAATAGATAACTTTATGAATGTAGGGATCTTTGTGTAATAAAGAATGGAAAGAATTACAACACTAAATTGAAGGTTTCTTGTTTTTGAACATATGTATACCAAGGCAAGTATTTGTGTACAAGATATGAAGGAACAACACTAGAAGTTCATTACTAGTAACAATGCCATTTGTGTTATGAGATGTCCAAAACTAAGTGAATTGTTCGAGACATTAATTTTTCCTTTTTCTAGATTCATCATATTGTGATTGGTGGTCCAAATTTATACTTGGAAAAAACAATCAAAGAAAAGGGTAAGACCCACGGAGCAGGACATTCCTGAAATAAATGCCCCTCTGCCTGTTTGCCTGAGGCAGAGAGGCCCTCATTTTGGGAATGCATCACTCCAAGGGTGTTAATCAATTGAAAGCACCATCAGCATTTTCATTTTTCATTTTTCCCCCTGATATGCAGCAGATGTTGTGGGAGAAAAAGAAAGAAATGAAATTCTTGCTTTTCGCTTTTCAAAATGCCAGCCCTTTGCATAGGAAAAGTTCTGCTTGGAAACGTGCCCTCCACATACATTACAAATTTTCTGCAGGTTCTTTATGCTTCCATAGAGTGATCCTGACTCTAATTCCAACACTTCGATGTCACATGCAATACATGACATAACTTTTTAGAAGACAAGAAACTGGGGGCAATCATTGTCCCAAATCCAAGAGGATTTAGAACCACTTCTTTTGCAATTTTAACAGGATCATATGATGTGTACAAGAAGAGTATGCACCAAAAATACCAACCAAGGAGCTGTACAAGGTCTCTAGTGCATTATTTGATCAGCACCCAATACAATCCTACCTAACAAAGTCACACAAAGAAAACATACATGCATGAATATGTTATGATGTTTTCACATACCACTCCCTACAGATAACCCCTCAAACATGGAAATGTTGCCACTTCATTCACACTAATTGGGTTCCACCAAGAAAATCACTTACACAAGAAGTAAATCTCTTGCAGAAATTCATGAAAAGAATATCACGGAAAAATCTTTGAACTTGTTGAAAGTTATATGCAGCCATTCCTACAATGTGAACGAAGGTGAGCTCATCATTTGGGTGTGATGTTCTTTGGCATAGGAGATCAAGTTACCACCATCATTCCCATGGGCCCAAAATCTCCTCAAACCTGTGTTGGGTGGCTATTTGATTAAAGAATTTTTGATCTGTTCTGAATTCAAGCCAATGTTGAGTGGCTATTTGATTAAAGAATCTTCGATCTGTTCTGAAGTTCAAGCCAATGTTGGGTGGCCATTTGATTACAAGTCATTGAATGCAACTCATCCAAAGGACTTTTGGTTTTGTAATTTTGGGGAAAAAAATGGGCTGAAGTCACCAGATTTTGAGAAATTCTTTTGCTTGAAATTGTCATATTTAAACAATAGGTTTCAATAAGTTGCCAAAATATAGCAGGATTCTTTAATTTTTTCTACTTTCCTCTCTGTAGCCAAATTTGGCTAATTCCTCTTGTGAATGATCACCAGTGTGGCTACGTCACAAAATTGAAAACAAAAATCCTGGTGGGGGGCAGGTCTTTCAAATTCTGGCCTTGATTCAAAATACAGTACCTACTTCTTATGTTCAGCACAAAATAATTCATAAAAGGTCTAGTTGAAAAAGAGGAGAAATTTTATTGATATTTGTCCAAATTGTTGAGAATCAAACTCCCAACTTGTGAAAAACCATGTACCCATTGTCCCAAAAATTAGGTCATTATTACAAATACACAACAAAAGGTACACTTTGCATAGTTGTTCCTCATATGTATATTGTGCAAAGAAGTGACAAACAACAGCAGTAGGTACAGGTTGATGAACAAGTTTATACCCTGTCTAAAGCTCAAAATACACCAGGTGTTAAAGAAAATTACAATAGAAAGCATTCTTGATTACCATTACACCTTGGCAGCTTCAACACTATTTCAGTTATATGTAAACATGTTGAATTTTTTAATAAAAAAAAAACATTTTTCAAAGAAAAGAATTTTGTGAAGGAAAAGAAATAATGTTTTGGAATGTTCACAAACATAAAATCTTCAAAATCAATTAATTATCTGAATGGTGTGTCGATCCTCTAAAATATGACACTCCTAATTTCTAAAAAGACCCACACATACCAGGCCAGTCAACTGCCACTCCAGAAACTAGAACCATGGGATTGACTGTACAGCCAAAGAAGACACAAATTAGGGTTGAAGGGTGGCCAGCATAAATTGGGCTTTAGCCAAGTGAATCAAATTCAAGCAGCAATATATTGCAACTTTCTTTCATAGAAAGTACAAGGACAATGTACATACTTGTCCCCCCCAAGCTAAGCATTTTGACATGTCTTGGCCATCAGTGCAAGACCAGAACAAAAGTTGCACATATCCGAGGAATACTATTTGCAAAACCTTCCATATAAATACTGAAGAACATTTCACTGGGAAGGAGATACACTAGTAAATAAAAGCAGATCAGACCTGAACAAGCTGAAAAGTTCAGATAATTGTGCCTATTTCTTCCAAATCAAACCTTTGATACTCAGAGGGATGCATATTGCATTTTTTTTTTCCAGATTAACAACACCCACCTTTTGGATGTCATCATTGCCAATCAATTAACTCTTGGCTGCAAGTTTGCATGATTCAAAGTCACAGGCTGATATCAGCCAAAAGATTGATACTGCACAAAAGTAGGCTCAAGCATGCATAAACAACCAACCTCAGATAGAACATCCAGATGCTTACAACACAGCTAAACAACCCTCTTCCTGTCAACAAAGGTTACCCGGAGAACTCAACCAATTGATGTACATTGCCATCTTGTATGCACACAGGGCCTTTGAGTTTGACTGGCCTTGTTGTGTGTGTGACTGCCTCAAACCCTGCTGGTGTTGACTTCTTGTTGTTGCTAGGGTCTACTTGAGTCTTGGGTATAATTTCCTCCAGAAACTCCTGAGCTACATCACCATCATCATCTGCTCGAAGGTTTTCAGCATACCATGTCAGTCCCTGCATACCGTATGCATTACTCCTCTTGTTAACTGTGAAATGTGAGCTAATGGCAGCTAAACAAAGGAAATGGTAACATTTTGGTTGAGGTTTGTAGCACTACTGTCATCATTTTCAGCAGGGTTTTTGCTATGCTTCATCAGGGTGACAGATGGTGCAATTTGATTTCTTTCCTCAAGAAACAGAAAAAAAATGGTGTATCACATAAACCATGATGTAGATGTCCTCAGTGATGCTTCAGACAACACACTCAGACAATCTCACAAAGGCATGTGCAAGTCAAAATTAGCTGTGGATAGCCATTTCAGCACCTGGTGAAGAAAGACAAATATGAGAAAAAGCACTGAAGAGAATCCTCACTCAGAAGAATTTTACTTCCGTAAAATGGTCCAGACAAGTTGATGTATCCATTCACAGAATAGAGAATAGTACTAGCAAGCCTCCAGATGAAATCGTTCATGTTTCTGGCTGGAATCTCTGCTTGATCTGAGAACTCAGAAAGAGTTGCAATGCCAAAAAAAAATCAAAGGAGACCCATCGTGTAGGATGCTATAGACATGAATCAGAACAATCAGATCAACCAGGAACTGAAAGAAACATGCACAGAATTGTAATTATCTAGCTCCTGAATCGCATCACAACAGCGAAAAACCTTTGGTAAAATGAAAAAGAACAATAGAGGAAGCAGTCAGAATGAAAGGGAATTGACAAGCATCCTGGAACATTTGGCATCTCCATAAAGGAATCAAGTCTCTGAAAGAAACTTAGGGTGAAGAAGAAACCTGTATGCCACCATTGCTACAACACCGAGCAACAACTGGAGCGAGCACAGATGGTAGTAGTAGTATTATCTGCCAGAACATATGAAAACATTTGCATCTCCATAATAAAGGAATCAAGTCTTGAAGGATTTTCAGAGTGATGAAAAAAAACCTGTATTCCACCATTGCCATAACACCGAGCAACAACTGGAGCAGCAGCACGGATGGTTGTACTATTTGCAGGCACTGCAACTTTCACACTGAAACCACCACCACCATCAGGTACCTTGTCTGTACACACCACCTTCTTTGTAGTCTCCTCCTTTTGTCCAAACCCAAAAAGTTTCTTGAGTATCTCTGCCATTGATGACGATGTCTTTTGCTTTTGTTTCACTCGAACTCACAAAAATCCCAGAGGAGGAGGTGAAAAACGAGGAGAGACAGAGAGACAAAGAGAGATGGAATTAAAGTAATGACAGAGGAAGGAAGAAAGAAAGAACAAAAAAGGAGCTTCCTTCCTTTGGAATATGAAATACCCTAACCTTCTTGCAGCAAGAGCGTTTCTTTACATAGGGCTTGGATACCTCTGATGCTCAAAAGAAGTGGTTGGGTTGCCAGACACTACTATTGGATCATCCAGAATTGCCACTACAAGTCCTGGAATCACTTGGGCATTGATGGATCCATGCTGCACATGTAAACCCCATGTTGCATGTTGAAGAAGAGTTCTTCAAACTTTCCAAGCAAACAATCGCGACTCCTTAAATCCTCAGACATCCATAATTTTCCAACAGAATTTGGTCGCTTCTATTTGAGTGCAAGAACTCCTTCGACGAAGAATAAGGTTCGTCTTCTTCATCAAGCAAGCACACAGTACTCGACCCCCCTAAGCTCGAAACCCTAGAATTCAATTTCGCATTCAAGCAGACGGTGAAAGCCACTGTTGATGATGAAACCTATTGATTCATGCGCAATTAACAACAACTCATTGTGCGAAAATCTTGTTTGCTTCAATTCTGCGCAACAGATTCGCATTCCCTCACGCTAAGCTGTAACCCAAAACTGACCCAAAGGAAAAAAAAAAAAACCCCCATTATAGGGTTTCATCCTTCGCGTCTTCCCGAAGAAGACCAACACAGACTGACGACTTCCGGACAAGACGACAAAACCCACATTCTCGTGCGGCCGGTTCTTCTTGTTCTTGTGAACTGAATCCTCAAATCAAAGTCGGAATTGGGAATGTGGAGACCCATTCCGTTTCCGTGCGGTTTGTACTGGAGCGATGATCCCAGCACAGCTTCCAAGTTCCGGGGCCTGGCTGAGAATCTGAGATGCTGGAGAGATTCCCGATGCCTTTGCTGTCCTTTACAGCTCATAGAAAGTGGATCCGCTTCCAGCCAAGGACAATCCTGAAGCTTGTGCTCCTTCTTCTAGCTGCTTCTTCTTCTTCTTCTGCAGTCAAAGTACCCATCTCTTTTGCTTGCTTGTGGGTCCACGGCTGGATGGGTATTCCACGACACCTGTCGCAACTGCGTACTTGGAATTGTTCTCTGGCGTCATACCAGCTCCAAGCAATTTTTCTGCCATCGATCCTGCTGCTGCTGTTACCTTCGACTGTTTTTGGTTTGCATCTCATGAGCCAGCTTGATAAAACGGAAGAGATCTAGAGTCGCAGCTCTCAGTATCCCATTGAACAACATAGTACAGATTTCCACCAGACATACATGTCAACATGATTTATAACTTGCAAGCAAACATATTGCAGCCTGGATCCATGTTGTTGTGGAGGCAGCCTGTCTGGGCGGCCAACAATGCCGGCTCCACATGCGGCCACATCACGTCTTATTTCAGATCCTAATTGAGGTATTCACATTGCTATTCTCAGGGATATTTGTGCTTGCTTAACTGCTGCCAACAAATCTTTCATGCAGTGGGACAACTTCGTCTGGAGTCTCCGGGGACAGACATGGACAAACTTGTGTTGGAGTCTCTGTTTGAGGTATGTTGAGGTATGTTGTACATTCTTGAGTTATTATTGGACTTGTGAAAATATTTGGTCCTCGCACACTTTCTGTTGTCTTAGAAAGTGTCGACCCAACTATCTTAGGGAATTTAGCCACATGTTACAGGGTGGAATGCTTTGTGGCCACTGGCTTCAAGTTGTTGCAGTTTTCTAGGTTGCTCAACAGCTTGAGCGAATGGAGCATGACCTTGATGATGTCGGTAGAGTTGCACAGGGTCTCAAAGTGAAAGTGGAGGCCCTTGACAGAGTTGTAAGTTCTCCAACCTGCCTTTGCGGCACATGGCAACCATCTTAAACCTTCTAATTGCTGGGCATAGAGCATGACAGCTGTGTGGTGACCTAACTCCATAGATGGTCTCCACATGCTGATGGTCACAATCCTTGCATATCACAACAAAGGTTTGGGTTCTTGTCTGCATAATATTTCCAATTGCAAAATGAAGGGTTGTCATGAAGGCTCAAGCACAGACTGCACATGAATGTCTATCACAACATGAGCAGCCTAACCTTATACCATCAATACTTTAACTCCAAGATATAACTTTGAACCATTTGTTAGTACATCAATTGTGGGGGTGCACTACACAGGTTGGTAGTGTGAAGCCTTGCATATTGTAAAGGAGACAAAACTTGTCTTAATGTTGCATTTGTTGGGGTGACAAAACTAACCTTTTCTACTGATTTTCAATACTTTGAGGAAAAAGCTGAAGGATCTTATGTTGGACTTCCAGGTACTGCTGTCTTGTTTAGATGCACCTTTAATTTTTTGCATATAGAAAAACTGCAGTTAATGTCTATTTGTGCTTGGGGTTGAATTTTGGTGTGTCTCTGTCTGACTCAACTTTTCTAACATGGATTTTCTTTCACGTGCTTCTTGCTAGATTCCTACAGCCTTTAAGGCAAAGATTTCAGGAGGAGTATCAGGAGGTGGTTGAACAACATGTTTACACAGGTGAGATTGTTGGTTTTTTTCTCTGGATTAACTCAAACTACTGTTCTCTCATGTAAACGCTGCAACTATCCTCAGTGAGGGAAGCAGATGTGCCAAAAGGGCCAGCACACGTCAGGAAGCATTAGTTTTTGCATCTGTAGAACAGTTCATGGCCAGTCATTTAATTGCATGCTGCTCCACGGGGCTCCTTGGAATTTTTTTGTAATTCTTGTTACTTCGTATTAACCCCATGAGTGTAGCCCAATATTTTGGTAGCTGAGGAAGGACCTGTGGGGTGGTTTAGCTGTGTGAACAATTATGGTCTAGAAGGTGGATGAGTTGGTTAGTACTCTAATCCACTCTTGTGCCTTCATCTTCAGTTGAACACCATGTTTGCATCACAACTTTTTTGACCTGCATTGATTTTGCTAGAACATCTTTTAGCTCCTGGATTTCAGGTTTCACAGCAAAATTTGTCTCTAGGTTTGTTATATTTTGGGTCAATTTGAAATTGGTGGGGAGAATTTATTGCTCCATCACACCTTTCGACATGTATAATGATGCTCTCTGGGTATTGAAAATTCTCATGTGATTGAACAACTAATCGAGACTAGAGAGAGTCAACAAATTTTCCAGAGAGCAGGGCCATGGTCAGGTTTGCAACTTTCTCATTATCTATGTCATGTGGGATCTGAATGGCTGCAGATTGTTTGAGGTTAGGATTGTGTTCATCTTCTTGATACAAACACTACACAAGTTAAGGTAAACATTAACATAAAATTTGCAAATTCACATGTGATTTTCCAAAAATATATGTATAGTCTATGAAAAATATTCATTTACAATTTAAAGAAGAATTTACAATGTTTGGAAAAATATTTTCAAATGCATGTTGAATTAATGAAATTATGAAAAGGTTTTTGTAGGAGAATCCAATTTTCTTGTAGTTTCCAAATCTTGTAGTTAACTTTAGAAAACTTTTGTAGTGTGTATTTTAACCCATGACCAAATATGGTCACAGCAAAAATATATTATTAAAAAAGCCATTCATTCATGTATTTATACAAATTCTATATGTTTTCGAACAATTATTTTTGTCTACAAAATATTCCCAATGTTATGTCATTCATATATGTATAATAAAATATATGTAACAATTTCAAATGTAAATTTGTTTACAATCTAATAACTTACATACATAGGAAATATGGATGTTTCGTTATTAATATGTTTGATAAAAAATTTGTAAAACAATGCACTCAATAAATAAAATTATTTTAAGAAAGTCCTAATTGGATCCAAACTTCTAATCCTTAAAAAACCTATAGTTTCCAATTAGTTTCCAAGTTCTTTTAGTTAGTTTTATGAAACTTTGCAAAACATTAGTTAAGGTATATTGTCAATTGAGAAGAACACCTTTAGATAACATATTCAATATATGTTCATTTACAACACATGCCCACATCTATTGGTTTATTTTATAATTTTTTATATACTAATTGAAATGATGTAAATATTTACAATGCATCTTTATGTACAAAATTTGTTTAGAATGATGTTTTATGATTTTCTTAAACTTACGTTTGTATACTAAAAACTTTTCAAAAAACTATTGTACACATTTTCATATTTTTTAAATGCCTTTTTTTGTAACAATAAATAACAAAAGAGATACACATTTTACATAATTCAAATTTTAAATACCAAATATAAGGCAAATTTTAAATCAAAATTTTACAAAAATTTTAATTTATTTTGTAACTCAAATTTTTGCATTGGATTCTTTAGGAAAAAGAATATTTCAACATACAATGCATAATCATTTTATATTCAATATTGTAAATATCATTAACATTTAATTGTTTTTATGCAATGAGTTTTATATCTAGAGGCGTTCAACACCAATCTCTCGTCATTTGATTTCAAAGCACAAAATTTGCAAGCAGAAGTGTTTCACATTTATGAAATTTCATAAAGAGGGTTCATTACCCTTTGCAAATAAACTTGAAAAAATGTTTTCAATTATAAAGATGCGAGTGCATTGAAAAAGTTTCAAATTTTCATTTTGTTATTTTCCTTTCTTACCAACTGTAATTTCCAAGTTCTTTCCTAGTTTATTTGAATTAATTTGAATAGTTCAAATTTTTATTTTTCTAATTTTTTTCTTTTGTAAAATACATCTGTTATGTTTTGATGTTTTGTTCTAAGCATTATTCATCTATTTTTCACATAATAGGAAGTTTTATGAATGAGATATTTCAATTTGTGTTTTTGAGGGATGATTCTATGGCTTCAAAATGGAATTTAATGTTTTATTAATGCAACATTGTATCATCCAACAATATTACAAAAAAATATGCAATATTTATTTTGTCTTACCTATGTGCACATGAAACATGTGATAATGAAAAAAATTAAATCTTTATTAAATTATTCTCATTGAATTTCAATTTGAAACGATTATATATTACTTTCATATTAAATTTTGGGTATGAATCATCAAAAGCAAGTGATTAGTTATAATTATTCATATTTTGATGTACAATTTTTTGTTTATCATTTTTTTTATTTAAAAGTATTTCATTTCAATCATCACTAGCATTATGGGAGATATTAAAGCACATTAATATTTTTTTATGTTTTTTAATTTTTCATAATATATAATTAGTGCTATTACTCTTGAATTGAGATGTAAATAAAGTATTGAATAAGAAAGAATTTCAAATGTTATATCATGAACATTCATATATTTATAATAAAACATGTTCAATAATTTAAGATGTACAATGATTTACAATTTAATAGTTTAAATACATAGGAAATATGGATGTTTCATTCTTAATATGTTTAACAAAAGATTTGTAAAACAATGTATTCAATTAATAAAATTATTTTTTAAAACCCTAAAAGAATCAAAGTCTTTAATTGTTAAAAAATCTATAGTTTCCAATTTTGTAGTTCCCAAGTTCTTTTAGTTAACCTTGTGAAATCTTGAAAACCCTTAATTAAGCTATATTGTCCATTGACAAAAACATCTTTGGATAAACATATTCAATATATAAAATTTTATTTTTCTTTGTAGCAATAAACAGCAAAAGAATTAGGAATTCTATTTATTGAAATTTTTAAATAATAAGACATTAAAAATTGAAGGAGAGTATTAAGAAATCAATAAAAAGGAATAATTAGAACATGAATTATGGTCACATGAATATCGCATGTATTATAAAATTTCAATTTTCATGCAATTAAAATGGTTTAATTATTAACTTTTAGATACAACTAATGTAATAATTTGATGAATGTAGAATGATCAACCCTTTTATTGAGTTTTTATTGTAGTAAGTTCTAAGTGTTGAACCTTATTAATGAAGATCATAGAAAAATTTCTTTATGATTAAAATATCATTTAACATTAAAACATTTTTTTTATATAAAAATTATGAACATAAAAAAAAATCTTCAAACACATGGGTCCTCTAAGCAACTAAAATGCATGTAAAAGTACCCAACTGAATATTTTATTTTATATTCAAATACATGATAAATGTTTGTATGTTGGCAAATTATTTGTGTTATATTAATAATTAAATTATACATCTAGAGGTGCTCATCACCAATCTTTTGTCCTTTGATTCCAAATGACACAATTTACAAGTGGAAGTGTTCCACATTTTTAACTTTTCTAAATAGGGTTCATTACCCTTTGCAAATATTTTAGAATATTTTATATTTTAAATTTTTGATTCATTTATAAAATTAAGTTCATTCAAAATTTTCATTTGAGATATTGTGTAAAATATTTAATTAGAAAAGTTTTACCACTTCTAGGTGTTCCTTCTAATATATGTAACCCTATTGATTATTTAATTAAAATTTCAAATATTTTCATTTGATCATTATTAAGTATTCTATCTTGTATTTCATCTTTGAAATCATGTTCAACATATTTTATACATTTTAATACATCTTCATTCATGGTTGTTTCATATGTAAATTTTCAATTTTTAATGTCGAATGCAAATATGGATATTTTTCCCAAAATAATTCAAAAAGTTGTGTTTGTTTTTCTTTTCTTTTTTTAAATCGATTTGCATATTCTAATAAATATGTTTGTAAAGTTTCATGATGTTGTAAAACTCCTTTTAATTGACAATTTCATAGATATGAAAATTCAAATTTGTGTTCAAACAACAAGTGTTTTTCATGACAAAATGGTATTTTTTGTAATAAAATGTTTTTAAAAGCTCCTTCTCTATTGTATACAATGTGAAAATTTGTAAATGTTATTAAATTTTTATTTTCATAAATAATAAAATCAAGATTATCTTTACCAAATTGTTGATGCGTTGGATAGACTTTACGACCTTAGGTGTTTTTTTTTTAATATTATATAAATGTCAATTGTTCAAAATTAGGTTGGTCTAGAAACATAAATATAAACAAGAAGTCCATTGAAAATTAACAGTTGATTTTTTTTAATTTATTAAAAAACAATCCTTTGTAAAAAAACAATAAATCTACTTTAGTGGACAGAGTTTTTTTTAATAAAAAGGCTCTTTTCTACATAAATTATTGTTTTTAAGTTTGTATTAAATATGTTATTTCATGAGCTGCCTCCACCCACTAGCCGGTCCCACAGGCCTAAACGCTCATTTGCGACTTGCATTGCATAATCAGAAGTCTTCTTATAAGAGTTCTTTCGAATATGGAGTGAGTTTATCTGTCTACCTGTCTATGGTTCTCTTGAATGACACCAAGATCACTACACATGTTCCTCACATAAGGCCGATCACCATGACCACCAAGATCACTTACACATGCTCTTCACATAGGGTTGATCACCATGACCACCATGATCACTAGACATGCAACCAAAATGTTAATGCAATTTTGATTATGCAACAACCAAGTTGTATTTTTATTTTTATTTTTTCCCTCTAATGGGTTCAATTTATTTGGAGCTCAGGTTTCTCAGAAAAAAAAATCTCTTTCCTTTCCTTCCCATTCACCTCAGAAACTCTTGTGAAAAAATTGGACAACCCAATTGTGATCACAACGTATGTTGTTAAATATTAGAAGAACCCTATGACCAGGAAAAAAAAAGCTCTCGATTAAATCGAAGGTTATTTAATGTCAATTCAAGAATCTCCCAATTAAAAGTAATGATCAATTATATTTTCATTTTATTTTCCTTTGATTTGTTTCAAATATAATAAATAATAAATAATAATAAATGATAAATAATGTAATGCATTACTAAATATTTTTTTATATGGTGTAATGCATGCTAGATACAAACATGCATATCAAATAATTGTATTTTTTCAAAAATAATAATAGTTGCAAAAATTCAACTAGTACAATGATGGTGAATAAATTCATATTCACATAATACTAATAAGCCCCAATCCATCACTAGGTTGGTAGTCATTTAGAACATTACATGATTATATAATTGCATAATTTAGGATTGGAAAGTGTATATCGAATTATTTATGAGTACCTAAATGGCTAGGCGTACAAAAAGCTACCTATATTAATCTAAGGTAATTACTTATAAATAAAGTAGGTTAACCTAGATAGTTAGGATAATCATATTTTAGAAGGCTACTAACTTGGGTGTTCTAAAGTCTTTATGTGAAAATTACATCAAAGCAATGTATTCTAAAGCTTGTAAACATGTGTCTTTTGCAAGGTGAACATTTTTTGGTTGGAAATATTTTAAATAGTATGGGAAAGGCAAAACTTTCAAGTCTACCAAACGTTTCACTTGTGATAGAACTACATATATAATGCATTGTTTTTCTTTGGGTTTCGTCAAGATGGATGTAAGACCCAAGGATAGCTCTTGAAAAGGTTAGTCCTTGGCATTTGTAAATTGTGAAAACAAAGGCAAGGACAATGGGAATATGTTCAATAGAAATAGTGAAACTTTGGTTTGGAAATTAATAACATGACTCAAGGTGCCATTAGCAACTTCTTTGGGTCCAAAGTTGTTTTTTGTGCACATGATGGGTAGTCCCATCGCAAGTTCCAAAATCATTAGCAAATGGCTTGTTTTGTCATTACATAGGCAATTGAAGCTTCAACACTCATGAATAGAAAGAGTGGAACAATGGCCCATGGTGACATGAACATGGAATTGTATCGATAAAGATTCCCTTTATATAGCAAATAGTTTTGCACATGAACAGTTGAAGGCAACTTGAAGCAAATTTGATGCAAATAAAATAAGCTTGAACTTACAAATGGTTGTTGCAATATTGAATATTGTAACAACCATCTATAAGTTCAATAATGACCATGACAAAATTTGGTCATTACCAACTAGAAGTTAAAGTCAATAGAATCCATATGACACAACTATTACCAATTCCTACATCTCCACCAAGTCAAATGACAACGGCTATGTGGATTTTAAATTATCATATGAGTTGAGCAACATGTGCCCTACCAACATGAACACGTGGCATGTTGCTTTTGGTTAAAATTATGAGCAATTAAAAACATCTTTCAAAGAAGGGTACATTATAAGAGGAGATGAAATAGCAAGAAGGGGTGTTTAGTCCATATGATGTGTAGTTGTCACAACCATTTCAACTATGACCAGATGCATATTGAATTCAATAAATGCAATTTAAAATGTTGGAGTATTGAATTAACATGTGGAGCATCACGAAAATCCTTCATTCTAGCATGAAACATTATTGGATCCATGTGGCAAAATATGATGGGAACAACATGTGGGAGTGCAACACTAGATTTTCAACAATTGCCATTGAATTAGGTATGGCATTGAAGTCACCATACATAAATTGTGGAAGGCCAAGGTTTTCCACGTCATTTTCAAAGTCAAATTCATGATTCTCATTTGGATCATCTTCAAAGTACTCATCATTGTTATTGTCCATCTCCACCAATGAAGCAACATATGTCATGGTTGTTTTTTAATGTGGCAACAACTATTGGAAAATACCCATTGATGTATTCATTGTTAATTTGACATTGTGGAATGCTCTTGAAATTGGCATTGACAACTATCACCGAAGTGGTTGATTGGGGGAAAGCAAAGCAACACACAATTTTAGAAGGCATGCGTGTGGACTTCTTGAAACAAAATTTTGAATGAGCTTAGGAGTGGTTTTGGTATCTTAATAATGTTATTAATTGGTTTATTTGATATTAAAATTTTGAGTTAGTAAAGATCATATTAGGAAAGGAACAAATGATTACTAGCATCACTTGGAATCATAGTGAAAAAATGGGATGGTTGGCCCAAAGCTGTTGATTGTGAAAGCATGTGTGTTCAAGCCTAATGTTGTCATTTTTCATTGGAACCCTGATAATGTTTGAGTCCAGCACAAATCTTGCCTTGCAATGCAAATACCATGGTCATTAATAGGTGGCTTTTGCAAAAAATTGGTAAACCTTGGACGAGGCATGTGTGACAGGCATCTTTATAGTTGAACTACACAAAACAATTGGTTATAAGTAACACCACAATCAAATGTAATTAGATGATTGAGTAAATATAAGCAAATTGTTGTGAATTTAATGCAGGTCAAAGGGCAATGATTCAAACCTAGAAAACAAGATTGTCTCAACTTACAATGGTTGCTTACATGGCATCAATAAGGCAGACTTTGTAATGAACATAAACAGAAGTGATTGCATGGTTGTAAACAAGCATATCAAATGTTATTAAAGGAAATGCATGGTGTTGAGCAAATTGCCTTGAAGATAATCACAAAACATTAGCCATATAAGCTTCCAATTCTAATTTGGTTAAACGTTGTTCATCTGAACTACCACAACCATAAGGGAATATTTCAGGAAATTGATGTTTCCAAATATCACAATTATAATCATTAATGATATCAATTGAACAACAGACCACCACATTGTCGTGTGAAGGTTGGTCAACAAGGGTTTGTATAACTTGCCTTGTGGACTCTTGGTGAATTAATCTAGGAATGAAATCCAAGATAAGCAATGAATTGTTGATGAATATTTTTGATTTTATATCAATAGTAACTTTTGGAGTGGGGTTGGTATGTCTATCTCCTAAAATGTCCAAAGGGTTTGCAGCCTCCACAAAAATATTAAACATGTCTAAAACATCTAGTTTATCAATGATTGAAT
>Ga0116228_10001739_pt1 | contig 18261 bp, 15 predicted proteins | sample S1TSphfallax_2_FD_89694 | JGI IMG/M metagenome (GOLD analysis project Ga0116228, IMG submission 89694) | Host-associated microbial communities from peat moss isolated from Minnesota, USA - S1T2_Fc - Sphagnum fallax MG | ecosystem: Host-associated > Plants > Peat moss > Unclassified | place... | reverse complement strand
ACCCTCTACCCCTTTCTAGAGTTGGAAGTCGGGAGCGTGCCTCCAAGTCTCAACTTTCCGCAACTTGACTTTGTGAAACCCTCAAGTGGGTTTCACCCCGTGACTTGGGAGCGCGTCATTGTGTGTCCGTGTTGCCCGTGGCTCGTCCTAGCACCAAAGGTGTTCCAACTATGCACCAACCACCTTGTGTGGGTTGTGTGCAGGCCTGTGTGAGTGAGTGAAGCTTGTTAACTCTTCCTAGTCCCATCCTGGAGCTCCAACACGCCCTTTTACCCCTCAAAGTGTTGTGAGCTAGGGAACATGCCCCGACTCCTCCCCCTTTCGCTATCTTGTACTTGGATTCACTTTTGAGTCTTGCAAGGAGTTGGGAGTGTGTCAAAAACTATTAATAAAGAACCTATGGATATCAATCTTCATTCAAACTAGGTTTGTAGGCATGTCCAAATAAGCTTTCACCTAATTTCATGTTGATTAGATATACGCAACCATTCCAACACCAAACATGGAGAGATAACAAATAAAAATATGACAACCAAGTTTATTGAAGTTGTAATTGAGTGCCATAAAATTCAAGCAGAATTCAAAGGAGCAAAATTGGTTACAAACTTGCCACCAACCCAAAAATGCACTCATGGACTACAATTCCCTTAAGATAAGGAAGCTTGCATTCATCTTGTCAACATTTGACTGTGTAAGTATCGAACTAATAATCGTTAATTTGTTTACATCCACCTTCATCCTTGCAAATGGGCGTGGTGTGATGTTAGATATAGATGCACCACGTGATTTGATCTTATATGAAAGGTTACTAGATGGGGGGGGATTGAGAACCGTAATACTTGGACTCCTCTCCATCTCCAAATGACAAACTTGTTGAAGCAATTTTATTGTTTTCACCATCAGTATGTGAAAATCTTAAATCATCATTTGGTCTCAACATCACACTATTGCATGGATTTAAAGATAATGACATTCAAGAAAAAATCTTTCTACAAGAAGAGGAAGATGGCAAGTTGAAAATTCATATTGAAAACAAAAAAATGGTAGTGAATAATTATGAAGGGGTGCTACCTTTTGTGTTTGGCTAGGAACAAATCCATGGAAGTTCCAAAAATGGTGTTGTATGAATTTTAACCCTTGTATGAATATGTAAAATGCATCATTCATGTCCATCCAACTCTATCAACCCTAATCGTAGTTGCCACAAATATTATCACCAACTATATTAACCCTAATATGAAACATAGTTGTCACCATAGACATTATAACATAATTTCATCACCCTATCACATACACTCCGCCTTCACCTTGAACACCTAATAGAACGTGAGCTCTTTAATGTGCACCTATAATTTCAATGCCAAAGATGCGAGATTAAAACCGAAGGAGGATCAAGTGCAATAATTAGTTCATCGTGGAGCTACTAGTTATAAAATGAATGTTAATAGCCTAGATTTGACTCTCTTGTAATTTGAATAGATGAGACATTTATGGAGGTTGTGAGGTTGGGAATTCCACCAAAACATAATGTGCATGCAACTATATTAGAAGTATAATCAAGGACATGTGTATTCCTTACCTACATCCCTTCCTCAATCATTGTTCGTGGAATATTGTAAGAATCCTAGATTTTAGTTTTTTTCGTAAAGGGGGAGGGTGGGGGGGTTCATTAGAGGATTTGCCTTTAAAGACCACACGCTAAGTAGGGCTACTGAAATTTCAAAAAGTTAAGACTAATTTTGACCGTGTAATCCCATTTGGTTGCAACCTAATTTGATTTGACCATTGAAACAACTACACACGGGCCTAATGTATTGCATATTGTAATATGTATTATTGCAATACTAGTTTTTGGTCATTGTAGTCCCAAGTACTATGTTAATTTAAGGCCGCATTTTATTTTTAGGGCTGGATTTAAAAGCGATATCTAATGCATCCAATGTATGCAATCTAACAAGTGGTGTTTAGTTTAGTTTTAAAGGTGTGAATTTGACCACAATTGAAGCACCTACCCTCTTGATCCACTTGGACAATGGGTTCAAATGATTAGATTATGTGTAATAAACTGCTTTACTATATTTATTTTCACATTATGAACATGTTCGTTACTAGGCAGTATTACATTGGTGGTTCATTTTAAATCTCAATAGTTCAATGACCATTGGTTTTAATGGTTGATTTGCATTGGTATATGTAGCCATGTGTGTGAAACCTAGGTAAGCAAAGGTTTATGGTTACTTGGTTGGTCTACATGTTGGTTGACAATGTTAAATTGGTTGGTGTTGCTCCATCTTCAATGATTGCTTAAGGAATGCCAACTAGAGAATATCAGTGTCTAGTCATGTTCGCTCACAACTTTGACCTTATTCAAGTGTGTGTTGTGGTGGGTAGGTGAAGAAATGTTTGAATTCTAAATAACAATGTGATTTCTTTTGGTGGCATTTGTGTAAATGGTTCATTGATTGTCCAAATGAGATTTTTTCATGAATGCACATAAGGAGTGGCACTAGGCCAAGAGGTGTTCCATTCCCCAAACATGTAATGCATGGTAAGTACAACATGGGTATACATGTTTATTACATTTTGGATTGCAACATTCTGCAAATGTAAACATTGGGTGCATTTTTGTAATTCATACACATGTTGTGCATAGGTTGCGTAACATTCAACATGACTTAGTGAATTGATTTTAATATAATGCACATAAGGAGCAATGCAAGACTAATAGAATTCATGTATCTAAACTATGCATGGATGTCAATGTTGGGACAGGTTGGAGAGATAGTGTGTGTATGGCAACAAGGTTGTTGTTTTCTTGAATTGGTTAGGTTCTAAACTAGATTCAAGGAGTCTACTTGGAGATGACTATACAACATTTTTTACATTAGCTTTGTGCAACTGAGAGTTACATGAAACTAGCCAAAGTAACGGACATTACCATCAACTCTTCTTAGCATGATAAAATTAATATTAGAGATTGCTATTTTTTTGGGAATATTAGTATAGGTAATTAGAAACCCTATTATTTTGGCTTATTGGTCTGGTTTAATATAGATCTATCCACCCTTTATCACCTTACTTCTCATAGGAACATTTTAATGTAGCGGCAAAGAAAGCATGCAAAGTTCATTCCCAGTGGTAATTTTGAATGGGAATCTAGTGGGGCCAAAATGGAAGTTTGGTGGGGCCATAGTGGGATTCTAGTGGGGACATAATGGGGGTCCAGTGGGGCCAAAGTTGGGTTTTAAGATGATGGGTTGTATTGGCAAATGGATAGGATATTACATATTCTTGGTGAATTTTGAAAAGGTGCAATCTTGCTTGAAAATGTTACATAAATGCATTTGGGGACAAGTGTTGTGCCATGAATGTAATATGAACATGGTGTGTTTTGTATGCAAACAAAAGAGGATAATTGCTTATAGTCGATACTCAATGCTAGTGTATTAAACAAGTTTGAAACCACCATATATGGTACCCATGTTTTTGGAGGAATCAAACTTTTGAAAACTTTCCAACCTAGATGCCACTAGTTTCAAGGAAACAACTAATGAACTTCTAACTACCATGAAAATGTGCCTAGGAATCATGATTATTTGTGAAAGGTGCCATTCTGACATTTTTGGTTAATTAATTGAATTGGTCAAAGCATGACCAATTCAAACCATGCATGGTAGTTAATTCCCTCTAATAAAATCTTGGACATTTGGAGGAACCAAGCAAAGTTGGATGTATTTAGTGGTGTAAAATGCTTTGGAATAAATTACCTTTGTAATGCTTAAGATTTTAAACTACTATTGATGCAATGTTCTTCACCATAAATTATATGTTATGTGTTTTTCACATGATGCAAACAATGAATATTGGTTGATGGTGGACTTGAAGCATTTGTACTAGCATAAATTATCCATGAAGATTGTTGATAATCATGTGTGTTGGATTGCTAAATTTATCATATTGAGTTTTCTTCTCTTACTAGTGGGTATGCTATTATCTCATGTGGGTAAAGGTGGTTGATTGCACCTTAACCCAATCACCAAGTTCTCTACTACCCAAAATATCATACACACATGAAATTTGGTACTAGTGTAAAACAATTATGTGATTCATTGTTTCAAAACAAACCAAGCATCTTTCAAAGGAGGCACTAGAAGGTCAAATTTTGTTGTGCCAAAACCTTGAAAAATCAAACCTTGAATTTGCAACACAACTTGTAAAAATTGTGCAAGAATAACCACTTGCAATGGCCAAATTGTAAGGTGCAGATTTGATCATAGTTCAAAGGAGCTTCACATACAAAAAGAACATAGGAGTTCCACAATAAAAAAACCAAAAACAAGGAAAGCGTGAAATTTGAGTTAGCCCATGATTCGTCCTAGCACCAAAAGTGTTCTAGCTATGCACTAACCAACTTGTTGTTTGGTTTTGTGCAAGTCCATGTGAGTGAGTGATTGCTTGTCATTCATTCTAGTCCCATCCCAGAGCTTCAACATGCCCCTTTACCCCCAAAATGTTGTGAGCCAGGGAACATGCCCTTACTCTTTACTTTTTCGTTGTTTTCACCTCATACTCACATTTAAATCTATTAAGGTGCTTGGGAGTGCATTGAAAAAGCAAAAATGCTTTGCATGTGAAAAGAACACATAAATTGCACAACCAAAAACAAGAAAAAGAAAATTAGGAACAAAGAGGAACTACATCAATAGAGCTTGGATGACTTCACATGAGGAAAAAACATTGAGGAGTTGCACATCGAAAGTAAAAAAATGAAAATCGAAGAGCAATGAAGAGCTTTATGAACATAACTTAAAGGAACTTTACATGTGGAGAGAACACAAAGGAGCTCCATAATCAAAGCAAAAAAATGAAAAGCCAAGAACAAAGAAGAGCTATAGTAATAAAGCTTTGAGGAGTTTTGCACATGGAGAGAACATAGGACCTACACAACCGAAAATAGAATAAAGAAATTTAGGAATAGGGAGGAGCTATAGCAACAAAGCTCAGAAAAGCTTCGCATGTAAAAACAACACAAGGAGCTGCCCAATCAAAAGTAGGAAAATTAAAACTATAGAACAAGGAGGAGCTATATAATTAGAGCTCAAGGAGCTTTGCACGCAAAAAAAGGTAATGATGCAAATGAATTGGGACCTGAAATTTTCTGCGTGGCTCATGTTAAATGTGCCAGCGGGCTGTGTTTTGGCATCTGGTTTTGTGTTGTTAGTTATGACCACTGGTAGCGAAGTGCGTAAACCGAGATGAGATAAAGTAGCTATGGCATCTCGTTTTGGGTTGTCTTTTCGTGTGTGGCTATGGCGATGATGCTTAAGGTCGTTGGTTTGCTTCAGCTTTTGCCGCACTCGGTTTTTCTACTTCTGCTACTTTCCGTAGCTTTTTGGTACGCCCTCGGTGGATTGGAGCTCCGTGCACCGGAGCTTTGGCGGGTTTTCTGCTCCTGAACGAGCTATTATACCTATGGAGGTTCTTAGACTTTCCGGAGGTGGAGTTGCTGGCGTCTCTTGCGCTGCGAGTCGGAAGCTTGAGCAGAGCTCCGGAAGCCGCCATGGCGGTAACATGTGTGGTAGAAGTGTGAAGAGAGAAGGTGTTAGATCTAGGGATGGTTTTCTTGTTAAAGCGGCCGTGGATCTGCGTGAGGAGAAGAATTGTATTCCTGTAGTCGTGGGGGATATTCTCCACGCGTCAAGTTTGATGCGGAAGCAGTTTGCGGGCGTTTCTGGCGTTTCTGGGGTACCTACGAGTTTATTTTCTCCCGTTTTCGCTTTCCTGGCAGCGCCTGCAAATGGAGCCCTGGCTTTTAATTATGATGATATCGTCTCGGACGTCAAGGATGCTGCCTTGGCTGCGTCGGATGAGAATGTGATCGATTTCGACGCGAGAAGTGGTGTTCTGGACTTTGTGACGGCGAATCCCTTGGCCATTGTGCTGGGAATTGCGGCCGTTATGGTTCCGGCGGTTGCTTTCAGAGTATTTGTGAAACCCCAAACATTCGGCAACGTAGCGGCCGCGGAGGCGTTCGCCAAACTGTCAGATAAGGAAAGCGATGCGCAGATTTTGGACATAAGAGCGGCGGAGGATGTTAAGACGGAAGGGACTCCGGACGTTAGAAAGTTGAGGAAGAGAGTTGTGCAGTTGCCTTATGTGGATCATGGTGAGGAGTATGCAGACAGGGTGCTAGCTAAGTTTAAGGACGCTGAAAACACCACTCTCTACATCCTGGACCGGTAAGGGTCCATTTTTTTGGCGACATAGTCGTGAAAGGATGTGATTCTTAGTCTCGGTTTTTTTCTTGAGTGCTTCACAAAAGTGTTCCCCGAGTTTCATTGACCACCATTCAGTTGCAGATTATGAGATGTCACTAGTCAGCTGCGTCGAATTGGAATCTGTATTCCGTTTTGCCAACCCGTTGACAAAATTTGCAACGCGGGGCACACGCTGTCTTGTTTGTTGATAAGCGTCGACAAAGTTGCGTCGGAAGGCGAAGCTTTGTTCTTGCTTTCTTAGTAAATCGCATAGCTGCTCCTGTCTGCTCTATGGCAACATATATGAAAAAAAAACTTAAAATTTTCCTGATGTTATAAAATACGCGGAAATCGTGCAGAGGACAAGAAACTCAAGTCAGCCGATGCACACACGGCAGAGCCAATTAGTAGGTTGTCGTGCAGTCTTCATCTTGTAGGACATCTAAGTGCGACAGGAGAATATCTCATCCCATTGCAAGGACCTATGTACGAATGGAACGACCTGCATGTAGCACAGTGATAGAGAGGATAACATGCTGATGAGCATTAGGTTTTGAAATAATTCAGAAGCTTAAGATTGTGTGGTTTTTCCAGGCAACAACTTCTGCATGCAGATGTGCAGACAATCTGCTACATCTGCCCAACCTTCTGAGAGCATTTGAGGTTCTTGCATTGGTTTTGCAGGATTGAGTTCCAATGGCTTTTGCTGCAGAACATTAGCACTTTCTCAATTGTAGGAAGTTCATACTCACTCTCTGACAGACATGTCTCTGTGGTTTTGGTTTGGAATGCAAAGGTTTGATGGGAGTTCTGCAGTAGTTGCAAGGCTGCTTGCAAACAGTGGCTTCAAAGGAGCCTATGCCATCAAAGGTGGTGCAGAAGGCAACAAGGGATGGAAGGTATGCACTTTTTTCCCCTCCACTGTTAGTATCTCTCTGTGTCAAAGTACAAAAAGAATTCTGCAGTATGTTTTGTGCATGTGAAACAAAAATCCTCTGGCTATATGAAATTCTCATAGGGCTTGGCTGTCAACAGGAGAGTGAATTGCCATGGCTGGCACCCAAGAAAGGCTTCAAATTTAACCTCAGCAGCCTCACAAATGTGATAAAGGATAGTGCTGCTGCAAATGCTGTATGTATCTATACCCCACACTTCATTCTCCAAACAGTAAAATGGTATCAGTGAGCCTATTTTTTATTTCATGTGCTTGTATTGTTGTAATTTCTCTTCCCCTCTTCATTATGTGATCACAAGTACCCGTAGCTCAGGCATGTCTATATTACCTTGAGCTACACACTTGCACATCGCATCTTTCTAAATAGATATTTATTTTGCTATGAAAGCTTTCTTGAGCCAACTACTGTTATGCCCTTCATTCTGCATGTAGGCATGTAGATTTAGCTATTGATCATCTAGTTTATCAATGAATCTTATCAAATATATCCTTTTTTGTGGTATCTTTGTCACAGAAGGGTATTTTCTTGCAGTCTTGTATGTCTTGCTCCATTCAAGTGTCTTATTGATCACTGAGTATGTTGCTTGGTTGCATACTGTTAGATTTGACTGGTGAATGGATGGGACCTGTAGGACTCAAGCTTGGTGCCAACCACACTGGGAGTAGCAGCAGCTGCTGGTGTTGGCCTTGTTGTCTTCTCTGAGGTCAATCATCTCACTTTCTGCTGAACATTCAGGACACTACATAGTGATCCTTATTGATTAGCTTTCAGTATGCTATAGTCAGTGGATAGAGTAAAGATTGTTGCAGAGTGAAAAGTTGGGCATTTAGTAAGCATCAAAGGATGTGTTAGGAGTTTCATCTCACCCTGTACAGGAAAGAGTCTAAACATGAAATTTGTCTCTTGAGCAGGCAGAAACAGCATTGCAATTACTGGGATCAGCTGCTCTGGTGCAGTTTTTTGTGAAGAAGTTCTTGTTTGCAGATGTAAGACCTTTACACATCTCTCAATATGTCTCTCATTTGATATAATGATCGTCTTATTAGGGTATTGATCAGAGGCAGCAGTGTCATTTTCTCTCAGGCTCTGTCCCTCTTATGGGGACAGTCTATCCCTGGGTTCTTGGTCTATCCAAATTATATCTCTGTTCACAAGGCTGTGGCAAGCATTGTGGGTTACCCTCTGTGGTTGAGGAAAGAGTTTTGATAAAGGGTTGGGTGAAGAGGAGACATGGAAACCTACGCTGCAGACAAGTCTGCTTGTAATTGTGTACCAGTAGAGTTTCCTTACCATGGCATATGGGGAAGAGTATTAGACATCTCTTGGAGCAAGTCTGGGTGTGCAAAGGAAACTCTGAAGACTGATAACATTGTCTTCATTTCACTTTGTAGTGACAGTCACATGAGAAATGGCAACTTTTGGAATGGTGGTTTGAGTTCAGTCACATGTCTGGCATCAGATTTCAGAAACATTAATCCTGTCATACAGGAATCAAGACCTGCTGAATAGCTTTCTCCTCTATTAACCTTGATGTGGAGACTTCCATGATGTGCAGGATCGGCAGAAGACCTTGAAGGAGATTCAAACATTTTTGGACACGAAAATTGCACCAAAAGAAATCATTGATGAATTAAAGGTTTTTTTCTTGTGCCCTTCTCTTCTGGTCACTCACAACCTCATCCTGTTCATGAAATTCTCTACATAACTAGATTGACTTCAGTTGTAGTAGTGATATCCAGTATGTGTGAATGTCAGGGAGTCTGATAGTCTCAAATACCCAGTCAGATATTCTGGCATTTATGTGGTTGCATCTCTGTCTGACTACAGGGAATTGGAAACATTCTACTGCTAACAGATGAAGAGGTAAAACAGGCTACAGAAAATGGGCCAGCAATTTTGGAGGAGACTCTTTCCACTGACAGTCTGACACCTAGTAAGGAACCTGCAACAGCAAGTGGTGCATCTGCTGCATTCAAAGGGGATGAGCCACTGGCTTTGGAGGCACCAGGTCCTCTTGAAGAATTCAACCTAACAAGCATGGAGGGATACACTGCATCTGCCAGACCTACTGATCTGCCACAGTCAACAACACCTTTGTCTCCTTACACCCAGGTAACTGAATACTAAAGACAAGAATGTCTCTGTCATGTGGTGAGAGTTCCTCTCACTCCCTGTTACCTGTATATCATTTCAAGAAAGTAGTTTTCCATTTCTTGAGCACTCTGTCTGCAATATGGTGTGTGAACAGAATCTTCCAAAATGGAATGCAGAAAACTAATGATTTTTTAGGTCTAGCACCTGAAGTTGGAGCAGAAAGCTCCACATCAGAACTGAACTAGATTGTATATGTTAAATGCATAGGGAATCTTCTAACATGATAATCTTCATCACAATACCTGGCTGACTAATCTGGATGATTTTTTTTTTTAATTAATTTATTTTGCAGTACCCAGGGCTAAAGCCGCCAACTTCACCCACAGCATCAAATCCTTAAGATATGTCAGGACCTTTGATAGGTCAACTCAATTGTATCTGGCATTTGGGATCTCCTAGCAAAGCTAGAATTTCTAGGGCCATGGCATGCAAGTGGGCAACCTGAAGCTTTGACAGGGTAGAGTCTCCTAGGACACACAGAGAGTTTGCATGCATGTTTCTCACCATGGCCAAAATGGTATACAGTACAGTTTTCACTGTATGAAAAGGTTCTTGAGCAGAAGTCACTGTGTCAAATTAGGGATTCTAGGTACTTAGAAACTGAGATCATATGTGAATGTGATGTGTTTCAACATGCAATTTCCAGTCTATACTGTGATTGGGTTTATACTTGTGGTGAATTTAGTTTATTGCTCTCTACTTGTTACAACAGGTTTAGCAGGTTTCAGTTTGGAAAAGGGTCACACAGATCAGCATGAACTGTAATGCACTCACCAACTCCAGGACCTTTGCCATTGTTAATTGGTGAAGGCTACATGTGGCACAGGTGGTCAGGTGGTCAAGACAGAAACTGTTTTATTCCTGCAATATGCCATTGAGTCATGTATGCAGTGTGCATGTACATAGTTTTCTACTGTTTTTTATTGTGAAGGGGCCATATCTACATTCCCACTAGTGGTATCCTTCTCCAGTGAGATCATAACTATAATGGCAAATTTCAGGATGCATTTGCTCTCAAATACCAAACAAATGAAATTGTTTGCATTAATTTTGGCAATTCCTTTAGTGTAGGGTAATGCCCTGCTGCAAACCAAGGGTGGAGCCTGAGGTCCAGGGTGTAATGCGCTGCTGCCAGGGCATTACCCTAGTGTGATAATGGAGGGTAATTAGGAGGGGGGAGGAGTGTGTTCGAGAGAGGCAGGCCCTCGCACATTTCAGAACACCCTCCGGATGGCAGGAGAGGGCCTGCTCCTGAGGATATTACTAGTAGTCAAACTGCATGTTCCAGACTGTGTTCTCTTTCCTCAATGAATTTGGTTTTTATGGTTGCTGATTACACTGCATGCACCACCAAAATGCATGAAGCAATGTGTGAGACATGGTCTTGACTGTTTTAGAATTGTGAGCACAAACCCCTTTCTTTATTACATTTCCAATTTGGGCTCTGTGTTGCTGCGCACTACCGGTGATGATCAATTATTTTATTATTGTGGTGGATGTTTGGGGAATGGAGATATACTTTTATGTTATATTGGTTGTGCATATGCTATTGTGAAAAGGTCACACAATGAATTGTATGTCTATTGCATGACATTTGCATATGTGTATGATAAGTGTTCGACATTAATGACATTAATCAATAATTGTATGGTGTCATCTAGTAATTTTTTCATCATTGGTGCATTTGAATTATATATTATACAATGCATATTAAGAGTGAAGGCACATATTTTGATTAATATCCAATGATTGTGTTGTTCATGAATACATGTTAAAAGCAATTGATTAGGTATCTATGTACAGTTCCTATGATTGCATGTGTGTCTTTGGTAACCTAATGATTGTAATTTTTGAATGTATAACATTCTTGTCCATTTAAAACTACTAACAAAGGATGATGAATGAATGCAGGATTTAGAATGAAAAGCAATGTGGTGTTCCCATGAAGTTTTCCATACTAAAACTTTGGTCTCTTTGTGTTCCATGATTATTTATGGAGACCATGACATATTTATTAAAAACATTTATATGTCATAATAAACTACTTATGTTTGTTTTGTGGTGTATGTATTATGGGTTAGAGATAATGCCATCAAAATCAGTAATTTGTATTGCATTAAGAAGTCCTCTTTCATTCATGTTTAATGATTTTGAAATTGTTAATTCAGCACCAAGACATATTTAGCTACATTGTATTGTCTAATATTTTTAAAATGGAAATAAATGATCTTTTGAATTTTTGAAATGGGTTTCATTTAAATTTATTAAATGTTTCATGTGTGTTTAATGATATCTTAATGGGTATATTATTCATTTTAGGGACACCAATTCCAAAAGGAAATAAGGTGGGGAAAATGCATGTTGTTAGGTGTGGGTTGTTATATTTGTTGATCACTATGGTGTGATGATTATATGACATATATTTATTATGGTGTGAATTTTGAATTGCATTGCTCACGTGTTTGTGCTAATTTATGTCCATGCAATCGAAATCTATTAAACTTGATGTTTCAATGACATGTTGAATTTTATTGTACTTTTTTTGTGGATGTAAATATGTAATATTTGTACAATGTTTTGTATTTGCAGATTCAACATTTATAAATTGGAACATTGAACTCATTATTGATTTTGGAATATCACTATCAAGTAATGTTCTTAAAACATTCATATTCATAGTTATATTGTTGTATCATGTATGATTCAATTTCAACCATGTGAGCCATATAATTATAACAAATTTACATACATATAATAATTTGTAACTTTTGACTAATTCTATAAATGGGTGTGAACTAATAACAAAATGCACTGCAATAATGTCAACAAATGATTACAATGATAACTACTGTGGCATGTGCCATTGGCCCAAGTGTTATCACGTCTTCAACTAATTTTTCCTTCCAAAACTTGGTTTTTTGGAATTTATTTGAATTTTCAATGGCAAAAATCTTTTAATAATCAATATCCCCCACACTCTGAATCCAAATCTTACCAAATAAAGTCCATTAAATCCTACTCATCAAGATTTTTCCAACAACACCAAAGGCACATTTCGATTTTTCCAAAAAAATTAGTTATAATTTAAATTTAATTTTTGTGAAAAAATCATTTAATATTCAAGAACTTTTGCACTGCAAGTCCAAACATCATGGAACCAAGCCCATGCACCCCTCCTTGTCAAAAGCTTTCCAAAGACACCAATAACACAATATGAAACATCCCAATTTAGTGGATTTCATAACTACAAAACAAAACAAATTACCTTCCTTGATAAATAGATGGTGATGTGTTTAAAATTTTTATTACACCTTCTAAATCTTGGGGTGAAACTCATTATGTTTCTTTTAAGTGCATATTGGCATGTTGTTAATGTAAAATTTTTATTTCTTGGTTGATGTAAATGTTCCTTCCTATATTTTCTTAGTGTTTCTATTTCTTTAATAGGTTATGTTATTTTGCAACAATTTCATGTATTAATAGCAAAATAATAATAATAATAATAATTCCATGCACTAATTATTATTAAAGCTAATGTAATCACAATTTGCACAAAGTTGAGAACAAAACTCAAAGGTACAAAATTACATTCTATTTGTAAAAATGAAAACAAAAACCGAAGTCCTTTCAAAATTTAAACTCCTCCTTTATATACAAAATTCAAACTTAACCTGTCATATTCAACATAAACAACAATTAACTATTATATAAAAAATAAACTATCATTAACCAATTTGTAATTTTTTTAAAAATCCAAATTTGAATTTGTCTCAACACTTGTTTTACTAACTCACCTATTACAAACTACCTATTCAACATATATCACTAATCCACCAACTACTAGTTCACAAAAATTTCCGATAACATTATCCCCCTCTTAAGAACTACATTTTGTCCTTGAAATACTAGCTCTAAGATTCTCTGTTGACCTCTTTTTCAACCACAATTTGGCTAACAACTACCAATCAAGTTCATTAACATTCACAGGTCGAACGCTAGGTTCTACCATAACATTTTCATGAACAAATATTTCCAAAAATTGGTGAAGCATGTGGTGGAATAGAAATCAGAATAACCATTGTGTTAACACTAATTATATGTGGTGGTGTCAATGGTATAATGCTAAGTAAAGGTTCTGATATAATTCAATCTTGGCAGCAATAACTAAGGGCGGAGTTTCAACATGTTTTACAATAACAAAACTAGGTAAAAAGAAAGGTATGATGGATATATTGGCTCTTCTACATATGAAACTAATGCTCATGATAGTAACATGTTGTTCATCTTGTTCTTTCATATCCATAGTTGTTGATGAAGTAATAACAAGTGCTTTAAAATTCTAGACTCAACATGTATAAATATGGAAGGTACATATTAAAATATGCATCCCCATATGCCTACAATTTCAATTGATACACTTGTTCATTAACTTGTGCTATCTCCAACATCTCTTGGATTTATTCTTAAGTGATTTCTTGTACTATCTACCACCACTAGTTCCATTTTGGATTATGGTCTCCCAAAGCTTGAATATGAACTTTGATTAAGGTATTGCTCAATATTATTTTTTTAGAACTCCTTTAACTTGTTATCCATCCAAACATGTAATGGTTGAACAAGTTTACTCAACTTAAGCTTCATTAATTTTCCATTTTCCCTCTCCATTTTTTATTTTATGAATGCATCTCCTAGGTCTATTTTTCCAATGCAATGTTGGCCAACACAATTTGCTCCTTCAAATCTTAACATGTTTATTTTAATTCTACAATATTTGTAACTTGCTCCACATTAAATGTTTCTATCTTAACGTAGTCTATGGTCAAATGTTCAAGCTCCAATTAAAAAGTCATGAAATCATTGTGATTTTTAAAAATTCACTTAGTTCAAATCATTATACTCTTATTGTAATAATCCTACTTCCCTAGCAACTTGTTTTCCATGTGCAACCTTAAAAATAAGGTTTTGTTTTGTGCTTGCATTTTAGCAATCTCCCCCTTCATTATTGATAGCTCCTTTTCCTATTTTTCATAGCCTTGGTAAACATTAATATTCTAACATTGTGTTTATTTTGGAATTTGTTCTTTAACATGTTATTTTTGGGTGAAAACACACTACACCCCCCAAAAATTATAATCACAAAAACAAAAATTATGCATTTGGTTTTTTTGGGTACATGTGAACATCACATCTTGGAATATTTTTGTTCATTTAAAGTATATTGCATTAACTTCCAACTTAAACTAGTTTATTTTAAAAGAAACTCCAACAAACATTTACAAATTTGAACATATGAAGTATATATGTGTCGAAAAAATACACATCGCAAGTTTGACACAATTCATGGACATCTTTATTCATGGTTGGCCACCAATAACTAACATTAAGGATCTTCTTCATAGTGATGTCAAAAGAAAAATGTCTTCCACCAACTCCATTATGCAACTCCTATAATATAGTTGGCACCTATTTTGGTTGCAAAACACAATGAAACCTATTATTTTGTCCAACTTTGTAAAGTATTCAATTTTGTAACACAAATGGTTTAGCTTTTTGAGCTAAATATTATTTTTGTGAAGTAGTAAATCAGCATGATTCCCTCTAATAGGTAATTTTATACACTATGTAACCACTTTGGCTATAATATGAATAGGTGAGCATAAGTGGTTTGATCAAGTACACCAACCAATTTTGCTTTGTTGGGCAATCTACTCTATGCATTTGCCATTAAATGGGATTTACTAGGTTTATAAATAATTTTGAAGTCATGCTCCAAAAATAATAGTAACCACTTAGCTATTATGCCAAAGATTTGTGGTTTGTTAACTAAGTACACAAGGGCCATGTGATGAACATAAAATAGAAATCGGTTACCTAGTAAGTAATGTCTGAAATTGTGTAGAGCATAGACCATGGCTAGGGCTTCTCTTTTAGTAGTAGTGTAATTTATCTTAGCCGAATTTAGTTATTTACAAACATACATAATGGTTAATCAAACTTACCGGTTGGCTTCTAAATAAATATGGCTCCTATTGCTAGCCGAAATGCATATGTATGAACATGAAATTCAAGCTTCCAATTTGGACTAATCAAAATAGGGGCTTATACATATCAGTTCTTCATATCCTCCCAAGCATTTTGGCATTCTTTAGTCCACTCAAAGACTTGAAATTTTTTGAACTTAGTGATCGGTGACATGATTGAAACAAAGTTTTTTATGAAGCACTAATAAAATTATGCCATCTCATTGAAAATTTGGATTTCTTGGGGGGTAGTAAGTACTAGCATGTTTATTCAAACTTCAACCTTCTTAAAATCCATAACTTTGCCTTCTTTGGACACTATGAAACCCTAGGATGGGTTATGAAAACACCATGAATGCACACTTGTTTGGGTTCAAGCTAATACCAAACTCTTTACATTTAAAAAAACATTTAAATTTTTTTTCAAGGTGAATTAACAAGTCATTGAAAATTATAAAATCGTCAAGAATAATCTTCATGAATACATCAATGCAATCACAAGACGTTTTGGTTACTACCCTCTGATAAGTGGGTGGTCCATTTTTAACACCAAATGGCATCACTACCCACACAAAAGTTCCCCTGGTTTGTCACAAAGGTGGTCTAGTGTTGGTCTTTTGGCACGATTGATATATGATGATATCTTGAAAATTTGTTTTAAAAGGTATTATAAATTTCATGCTTAGCAATAGTGTTAATGACCTCATCCATGAAAGGTAATGTGTAAGGGTCCTTCTTTGTTGTTGCATTGAGCCTCCTAAAATCAACACATAATCTCAACTTCCCATTCTTCTTGGGAACAACCACAATTGGTGATAACCAAGTTACTTCCTCAACCAATTTAATGAAACCAACTATAAGTAACTTGTTTGTGTCTTGTTTGACAATAACAACATAAATAGGATTTAACCAATACTTTACTTAATGAACAAGTGGTACTATGGTATCAAATTCAATCTCGTGTTGAGCAATTTCTAGAGGAATACCTTTTAAATTTTTATATGTGAAAATACGTCTTTGAACTCCTTTAAAAGTTCAATCGACTATTCTATAACAACTAATTCAAATGAAACATTCATTTTCACCTCTTGCACATTTTCCTTGGTGCCCGAATTGACCTTGGTCAATTGTTCCTCCTCAATTATTGTCCAACTAGCTATGGTTAGATCTTGTACATGTTTCCAATCAAGTAAGTGTCTCATCAATGATCATCTCCCCTACTTCTAAATGGAAAAAGGTCTTGGGTAGGTGTTGTTTAATAGTGTCAGGTGGTATAACTAGGTTAATTAGGTTAACAATTAAAATACATATTAGTTCAACATGTTTTGGGATTGGTTTTGTTATACTAAAATTTGGTATGCAAATTCATTTGGAAACCAATTCAATACGAGTAGATTCTATTACTGTTCCTACATAAAACATGTTTGTCTTTATGGTAAACATCACATCCTCTTCTTCATTTGATATTCCATAATGGAAATCATAACACATTAAAACTTCTAGTCTTTTGGTTTGTACACCAAGTTTTTTAGTAACAAGTATGGTTCTTACTATACTTGTTCCTTGTATGGTAACAATATTGGTTCCCCAATTGTGAGATATTTTGGCATCTCTCAACCATGGGCGTCCTAGCAACATTGAGTAATTAGAGTCTAAAACATTATTGTTGATAACAATAGATGTGACAGTGTAGGGAATCCCATGAACAAATATCTTCAAATCACTGATAAGACCAAGTGGTTTGGATATGGTTTGATCCACCACACACAAATTGTAAGGCATTGGATTAGGCTTTGACAAACTTAACTATGATCCATCTTTTTCTAATTTTAGGTAACTAGTGTGCTCAAAAGCTATAATGAAAATGAAGCTTACCATCACAAGCTTTTTGCAACTTAAATTGAGGATAATACTATTCATTTTTTTTTATTAGGTATGTTTTTTGAGTGTTAGCCAACATCATGATTGAGTTGTCATGTTGCTTCTATAATCTGAACATTGAAAGCATAATCCTAATTGCCATGTCCTTCCATGACCAAAGTAATTTCTCACATAGCTTTCTTCTTCTTAAGAACAAGGTTTCTTAATTTGTTGTTTGGCGTATCGGGGCATGTTGTGTCACCTTTTTAAGCTACCCTATTTTCCCATTACCTTATTTTCCCAAGGTGGGATTTTCTCCCTCAGTATATGCTCATGTCTTCCTTGACTCACATCTTAGCAAGACATCTTTCTTGTATCTTTAAAGACCTTGGTAAACTTGTAAATGTTTAGCTGACAATAGGTAGGCTAGTTAGTTGTCTAAAAATAAGTTCCAAATTTTGTCTAAATTTGTCCCAAGTCATCTCCATGGGCATTTATCTCACACCTATGTTGTCTTATGGTAGAAGATTGATATGTTCATAGTAGATTACAATCATTGAACATTTCAAGAAGGCTTGTGCCATTGTAAGAAAAAAAATTGTTTCAAACTTTACGATTCGAGTGTATGCAAGAAATTTTCTTGTGAGCAAGGGGCCCCCTTAAGCCCATTACTCTAGATTTTGGCCTCACAAAAACCTTGTCATTTTCCTAAAAGTAAGTAGTTGCAAAAATGTTTCTTGCATGTGCAAAGGTATATGGACTTATTTTCTTGAATTTTCAATAATGTGAGTTTCTTCACCTCAGTTGATTGAAGTGGGATATTTCAACATGTTGGTAATGTTGCCTGAAATTCTTTTATGCATGGTGGTTATGCTTCACTTTTGTCATTGTTTGCTAAATTAGGGTTAAAGTTCTAGATGGAAATGCCATAGGATGCTATGGCGATTATGAATATCTTCTTTCATCATTCCATTCCAAGGAAGGAGTCTCGAGTATGTTTGTCTTTATGAAGTT
>Ga0116228_10001738_pt1 | contig 18261 bp, 15 predicted proteins | sample S1TSphfallax_2_FD_89694 | JGI IMG/M metagenome (GOLD analysis project Ga0116228, IMG submission 89694) | Host-associated microbial communities from peat moss isolated from Minnesota, USA - S1T2_Fc - Sphagnum fallax MG | ecosystem: Host-associated > Plants > Peat moss > Unclassified | place... | reverse complement strand
TGCAATAAAATAATTGGAATAATTCATTTTTTAATTATTTCAAAACTTTGGCCCACCTAAGTGTATAATAATTTTATTTTTTTTGCCCAAAATTTTTTAATTATTATACACATAGGTGGGCCAAAATGTTCAAATAATTTATATTTTTTTCCCATTTTGACTTGGGGAAAGCAACATGGGATAAAAATGTGGGGCCAATGGGGAAGCTGGAAGAGGAGTCATGGGAATAATACTAGGAACATTTGAGAAAAAAATGAGATGGGTGGTGAAAATTAAGAACACATGGGAACCTGTGGGAACACACAGCCAGTGCAGACCCTAGGAGCTAGAGTACAACACATAACCTAAATGAGAGCCAGATTACCCACTCTCTTAACCATAGTAAAAGTTTTGTTGATGAGGCACATTATACCACTGTGGGATGGAGATATCAATAATATCAAAGGCGAGAGTGATATCCTAAATTACTTGGGCCAGAGTGAACCTGTACCCGCATATACCCTAGATTGGAAGGATGGTGATTAGATTGGGATGTTTTTCATTGGGTTCCCATCCCCAAGCTATCATCCCCGGTTCTTTGCCCTTTCTCAGCCCTGATCTCAGTTTTTTTTTTGTAACTTTATTTTCTCCCTGCCCCACACCCGGTTTCTTTTTCTTTTGCTTTTGAAACTTTTCCCACCCACCCACCTACTATCCCCATTGTCCCCCACCGACCTACTCACCTATATATTTGAATTAAAAATAGACTCTTCCCCATCTACCTACTCGCCTAAAAATTTAAAATGTGCTACTCTCATTCCCACCCACCTACCTGCCCTAACACCTACCTGCTTACCAACATTTTAAGTAGGTACCTACCAAACCCCACCTACATGGCTAAATCTACCTACCTGGTTGGCATTCCAATAAACCCCCCAACGGTTGAAAATGATCAAGAAAGAATAAAATGAAGGTATTGCATGGAACTTGGTCTTGTTCATTGAGCAAAATTAATAAAATAATTGTCATCCCCATGTTTAAGGGTATTGTAAATAAGCATTAGTTGTAAACATGCAGTTTTGATGTGTTATGAAAGTATTGGAAAATCTTTTGAAAATCTAGAATATGTGAAACCCCCCAATTAGGGTATTGCAAGTTTTTCACCAGGAGTGTTTTCCACGATGGGAGGGTATTACAAAACCAACACATTTAATGCATGTTGTACACATGGGGGACCTAGATCAAACAATAGGGCTTAGATAAAAACAATTTGATTTGTTTGTTTTAATGATGTACTTAAGCAATGTGGATTAAATTTCGCAATTATTTATGTTAGCACTAGGGTCTTAGAACTTTGGGTTATGGAAATAACAAATATTTACGACTTCTTGCATCTTTTAAACCTAATTGAAATTAGATCTAATATGGATTTTAGGGGGATTTGGCATTTGCACATATATATGCCACAATACATTTTTTATTTTCTTTTTTTGCTCTCAAAGAGAGTGGAGAAAGGCTCATAAGCAAAGACCAAAATAAGAGGTAAGAAACACACTATGCCTTTTATTTTTTCTTTTTTTCATTTAGTTTGTACAAATTGAAGTTTAATTAGTGATTTTTTTTGTTTTTTATTTTACTTAGGGTATTTTGTTACCCCTTGCATATAGATGGTCATGGATGTATCAATTGCATGTGGGTATTGCACATCTAGATTGAAAGCCCTACATATATTCAATTGATTGTCTCCAGGAATATAGGAATTTGATTTTTTTTGCTTAAGTCTAGATAGTCATAAGATAGTCGCATGATTGTTTTTTCCATTTGTAAACTATTGCTTGTTTATGGGTTGTGGTAAGGTTCACTTGTAAGGTTTAGGGGTTTTGTTGATTAGGGTTTTTACAATTTGTAAACTTATGAGGGTATTCCATGGGTTTTCACAAAGTTGGGGACTCCTACTATAAGGTTTTTCCTTTAGCAATTCAAAGCATGGGCCGAACTCCATTGTCCCAATCCATTGAGATCCAAAACCTAGCAAAGTCACCTTTCTTGAATGTGGACTTGGTGTGGAAAGATGGGTTTAGGCATGGAGGCCAAAACAAGGTGGCAATTAAAATTGCATACATCCCCCATGCTCGTGTCTTTGAATTTTTGCAAGGTGAATGAAGGCATATGCAAATTGCGGTCAAGTGGAGCATCTCAAAAAATTTGTCCCTTCAACAAGATGTAAAAAACCAACGATAAAAAATCACCTTAGACATACTTAATATGGTTTCAAAACCTACAAAACAATTTCCATTAGTCATTTTTGCAAGTTTTAGGGTTAATTATTTTTGTGTCTTTTGATTTGATTGAATGGAAACTTTGTTTTGTAAGTATGAATGTGGTTATGGGCCAAAAGACCATTGTGAAGATCCCAACCACATGAGGTCAATTAAGTGTGGTTGTTTGGCCCACTTTTCCATCAAGAGGCTTACACACGGCTAGATGTTGTGGAAATCATTTTTTACCATCAAACTCATACTTGAACCAATGGAGATCCTACTCATGGTGCATGTGACCCAGGGTCCACATCACAAATGTTAGCATATGCTCCATGTGTATCTCACAAGTTGGAGTTTACATGGAACAAATTAGGGTTAAGGTACATTGTGGAGCAAATTTATGACAAACACAAAGAAATTTGATGGGCATGGGCAAATGTGGGTGAATAGATGACCCAAGATGATTTCCTACAACTCCAAAATATTGCCTTCTTGGATTAGAAGCACAAGAAGGGCATTTGTTCCTTGAACTTGACACTTTCCATTCAATCATGGGTTTGTGTTCATCCTAATGATGTTTTTAATTTCCAAGATGTAGGTGAGGTGAATGGGATTCATGTCCCTTTCACCATAAGGATCTAGACACCTACGTAGCCTTAGGCCATGCTCCAATTTGGTCACAACAAGCTTATTCTATGGATGCCACATTTGGCACCAATGATGTGAAATACCACTTATTCACATTGATGGCATTTGATTGTCATCACACATGGGTGCTAGTTGCTTGGGTTATCACAAGTTGGCAAACATGTGAAAACTTGGTGGAGTGGTTGAATGCCATATGGGCAAAGTTTCTTTCACATATGCCAAATTGGAAACCATCATGTTTCATTGTGGATGATGCCCCACAAGAACTCTAAGCATTGTGGTAGGTTGTACATTGATTTTTTATTTTTGTTGCATTGTCTTATGTCTTAATATTATGTTGGATGGGGATTCCATAACATATTTATTGTTCATGGTAAGGGTCATGGTAAGCAAATTGATGTTGGGTGTACTATGGTAGGATCTTGTCTTAATTTTTCTTTGCACATGGCATGTGTTGAAAGCATGGCACTTGCACTCCATGGAAAAAATTCAAGGATTCGGAAGTTAAGCATGTAATACTTGATTGCCTCCACATGGTGATGTTCATGTCCATCAACCCAAATGAAACCATTGATGATTTCAAGGCACGTGGGAGGGAGATGGTGGTGGAGAGTTTTGATAATTTACAACCTAATGTTGCTTGGACAAGAAACTTTTGGGCTTATTATTGCCAACTTGGTAAGTAAAAGCTCCCCCCTTTCAAGTATGGCATAATTTTAAACCATTTTGCTATGGATGCATTACATGGATGCATGTTCATTTTTCACACATATTTGAATTACATCATGGTTTGAAAGTATGTTGTGCATGTCCATGCATAGCTTTGGATGTTTGGGCTTCATCAGGTCCCACATTTGATTTGAGACACACAAGCTAACATAAAGTTTTATCATGGGGTTCTGAAACGTTGGTTCTCTCTTGAAACCAAAGGTTTGAAAGGGCGTCACATTAGTTAGTGTGGAGGCTAACCACAATTGTGGCATGACATTATATGCACCAAGCCAAGATGAAGAAGCAAGGGTTCATAAAAAACAAGGTCATGATATGACTTGTGGTGGCAAGTGTTGACAAAAATAGTCAAATTCCACACACTGATGTGATTTCACTTACTTTTGAGGAGGAGGATGGTGATAATGTTTGGCAAGTGTGAAACCAACACCATCTAATGTTACTTACAATATTCGTGCCCCTTTCACCAAGTATGCAAGTTGCACTTGTGAATGGGCATTTCAAGGCAATTTTTGCAAGCATCAAATTGTTACTTTATTGATGTGTATTGACCTTACAACAAAGAATATCATTGAGTATTGCGGCACGTATTATGGAACCCACCATGGTGGATTGAAATGCATGTTTGTTGACTCGACATACTTACAATTGGATGATGGTGCATTTGATGATGGGAATTGCAACCAAGATCCAGTTGATGAGGTTGGCATTATTGACATTGGGGGGTTTACAACATGGATGAAGATAGTTTTTTTGATAAAATGTGCTGGAAGGTTCATCTACACCCATGGATTGAGCCCTAGTCCGTTTGCATGAAACAATGGTCAAAATCACCACAAAGTGTATTATGGGTCCAAGCATTGAATTGTGTGACCATGCAACATCATTTCTTTGGGGAGTTGGATCAAACATTCACCACATTCATTTGGCTCGAGTCAATGAATCCATGCATCCGGGAATGGTATTTCACTAGGTGGATGATGGGTTCGGGAAGTCCATTAACTGGATAAAGGATTGGCATGAAACAATGATGGAGCACTTAGATACCCGTAAAAGAGGACCAAGGAATAAATAAAGGTTTGTCACTTGTACCCATATTTATATTTAATATATGTGTGATTCAATTTTCATTTATATTTAACCCTTTACACCTTTCACCTAATCAAATTAAATTATGCACAATTTGCATTGGAAAAGAAACTCCAACACATGCATTAAAATAATATCCAAATGATTTGGTAACCAATATGTGTCAATGAATAATTGTTAATCACAACTAATTAATCATCATCCTATGAGATTTATAATGAAATCTAAAACTCCAAGTAATGCACAGAACAATGAAAGTTTATTGCTTGTATAGATCCAGTTCAACTGCAATACCCAACATTGTGTAATCCAAAAACGTGTAATACCCATTTTTCAGGTATCCAAGAAATGGTTATCCAAACTATGGTTGAAAGTTATGAACGTATTGCAATACTCGCATTGGGGTACTATGTAGAACACCATGTGTTGATTCATTTTGGCCTACGTTATTAGAAGGGTATTGCTCATGATTAGAAGGATGGAGTGAAACTACAATACCCCTTTCCAGGTATCCCAAAAATGTTGAGTGGTTAATCACATATGTTTTGGCAATTAATGGGGTATTACATAACCCTACCAACAACCTAAAGGGAAACCAATACCCTATTATTGGGGTATTTTGTAAAACACCATGGGTTTAATCATTTTTTGCCTAAAATATCAGAGGGGTAATACTCATGGAAAAAAAGATGGAATTAAATTGCAATATCCTTGTTCAATATCGCATAAATGTTTTTGGGTCAATCACATATCTTTTCATTGTTTGGGGTATTGCATAACCTTACCAAAACCTATTCAAAAGATAAATTATTAATGATGTATATTAAATCAAGGCATGTAATCTCATGTATATTATATGTAAATGAAATTTAAGGAATAACATATCAAATAATGGCATTAATGATCATTAATTGTCACACTTCAATTTGTATTCCTTTTTGTATGAAAATATATTAAAATATGTATTTTTTTCATCTTTTATTAAACATAAAACACATGTGAAGTTTATTTGAATAAATGAATGGTTGTTGATGATTCAAAAAACATAAATGGTGCATAATTTGTAGTCTTGAAAATATTTAAATTAAAATCATGATATAATCAATTAAGTAATAAGTGAAATTATTATTTTTCTACATTTCTAGAAATATAATATTTTTTCGATTGTTTTTAACTTGGTTAATAATTTAATTATACATTATAGTTTAAATCATTTTCAAGATCATAAATGATAATAATTCAGTAATGGACCAATGCAAGTTGGAATGAAGGTATTACAAAACTAGCCACATTGATGGTATAAGGTTTTATTCAACAAAGTTTTGATGTGCACTTGCAATACCTTCATTTTTGTGATAGTTTTATTATGTTTTACCATTAATATGACTAACTTGATAATCCTTTCATTTGTATCATGGTTTAGGATGTTGTCACAATATGGTGCAAGTGTTATATTCCTTTTCGATTTTTGGTAGGGCTATGCAAATATCCCAAGATGATGCAAGTATTGCATTTAAACTCCATAACTTTGTTCAAGTAGTCCATTGTACCATCAATGTGAAGAACTTTACAATACCTTTATTTATTTGAATCAATACATGAGCATGGAATAAATATCTTAATAAAAATCTTTTGTTTCATGGGTTTACAATATTATCACAAAATGATGTGGGTATTGCTTCCTTGTAAGTTTTGCTAAGGCTATGCAATACCCTTCCAAATTCCAAAAGATATGTTATGGAGCCCAAAGAATTTATGGGATACTCAAAGAGGGGTAGTGCATGTGAATTGAATACTTTTGGGCATGAACAATACCCCTCTGACAACTTGAACCAAAATAATTGAGCCCATGGTGTTTGCAAATTACCCCAAATAGGGTATTGCTTTCCTTGTAGGTTTAAGCAATACCCCTTTAGGTTTCAATAGATATGTGATGAAGCCCAAAAGATTATTAATATGCCTTAAGAGAAGTAATGCACACCCATTGAGTAATTATGGGCAGAAGCAATACCCCTCCAATAGCTTGGATTAAAATAATTTAATCCATATTGTTTACATAATATCATCATAAGGGTATTGCATTCCTTCTAGGTTTTTTTAAGGTTATGCAATACCCTTATAGGATTTTTAAAATATTTTATGGAACCCAAAGGATTTATAATATACCCTAATACGGGTATTGCATGTGCATTGAGTAATTATGGGCGTAAGTAATACCCCTCCAATAGGTCGGACCAGAATAATTCAATCCAAGGTGTTTACATAATACCCTCATAAGGGTATTACGTTTTTTTAAAGTTTTGTTAAGGCTATGCAATAACCTTCTAGGACTCTTTAAATATGTTATGGAGCCCAAAGGATTTTTAATATACCCTAATAAAGGTATTGCATTTGCATTGAGTAATTGTGGAAACAAGCAATACCCCTCTAATAATGTGGACCAAAATAATTCAATCCATAGTGTTTACGTAATACCCTCATGAGGGTATTATTTTCTTTTTTTTTGTTTGTGTGCAAGACTAAAATCATCGTTTTGATAAATTTATCAAACATACATATAAAAATATGTGAGAATGTATTTTTAAGTATTAACACAAGATGGTGCAAAATGAAAGTAAAATGCTTTAAATAAAAAAAATGGGTGACATGTGTTACAAAAATGTGCAAAAAATGTCCAAGTTTAAAACAACCTTAGCCTAAAATGGGGAGCATGTGGTTGCCTCAAAAATAAATTGCTACCTTAAATCCTGAAGACCAAAAAAACACCTTAATCAAAAGTGGGATAAACTAATGTGTCACTACTAGAAGGGGATGGGATTCCATTGCCCTTCTTATACCACACTAATGCAACCTTTGCATCATGGGCGCACTATTGCATAAAAACCCTGCAATTAGTTAATGTTGTGTCCACAACATCAGCCACAAACACCTCCCTAATGGTGCTCAAACCCTAAAACAAACAACACAATATTTGATAAGTATTGCATATGAATTCTAAAACTTGGAATTCAAATAAAATTTAGTATTCATGGTATTGTGTAAAAGGCCATACTAAATTTTACGCAATACCATGATTACTAAAATAATTCAATTCATGCCACATTGTTTTATTTGATGCATACTTCTTATCGCGCTCCATCCAAATGCCTCTAAGTGCTTTTGCACACCTAGTTTAAATTACTTTAATCATAAGTGCAAGGTCTTCATCATGCTCTAGCTTGCCCTACATGTTGAGAGGGATGGCCCCCATAAATGTGGAGGAGCAAATGTAGCCTAGTGTTGAAGTTGGGGAAACATTTGTGGCAACAAATGTTACTAGAATTGAAATTAAATTGTAGACAACTTTTAACATGATAAAGGAGCAAAACATTATAGTTCCTAAGCAAGAAAATGCAAATGGGGATGTTGAACTTCATGTTCAAATTGATGGAGGAGGTGACATATTGAACCTTACTTATTATAATTAATCGTTCCACCCATTTTCTTTATTTGAAAAGATGGGTGGGGTTTTTTTTCATCAATTTTTGTGTTGTAATACCTTGATTAAATTTGCTTAATAAACCCCACCTTTTCCCCACCTTCCTTTTCCATGTGAGAAGGTGGGTGGGGCATTCTTTTTGGGTCTAAGTTTGTAGGCAATACCTTTAGGCTTAGTAGGTGATACTGTTATTTTTAGGGTTTGCTTCATTTTATGCAAATTTCAACATTAGAATTTAAGAATACCCTCATCTTGTGTTTTTTCTTTTATCTTTCTTTGCAATACCTTCTATTTATTTATGCAATATTCTCATCATGAAAAGGATAACTTTCATCTAGAATATTAAATCTCACATTAGGTTTTTTGTTTTTATTTTTTGATTTCAAATGTGGTTGCCCTTCCCTTGATTGCCATAGAAGGTGTGCACTAAGCAAAGGATGGGCCCAAATTTGCTTGTAGCATTGATGGGTGTGATGCATCGTATACGGCCAAATACAACTTGGTGTGACATTTGCAAGTGCATCACAATGTTACCATGGAGCCAAGCAAGCTTGGACAACCATCTACTTGAGAGCAAGGCCCAAGGGTTCAAGATCATGCAACAATGAATGCGTGGGTCTTGAGCAACCTTTTGGTCGGCTTTCGTCGCAATGAGCAAAAGGCTATTGCTAGGGTTTGGAGGCATGCATTCTTGGAGTGGGATAGGCTCCAACTTGATTTCCAATACACACATGAAGTGCTTGAGTTTACACTTGTGAGACTAGTCTTTGGTCACATTCTTCAACTTCTTGGCATGACTACATGGGGTGCATTTGGAACCAATGCAACTTCATCCTCAACATTAATTTCGAGTTGTTGGGAAATCACAACAACCTTTACATTTCCTTCTTTCATCACACCTCCAATACCATGTGCAACTTCAACTTGGGCCTTGCTCAATTATTGCACCATTCCTTGCTTTGTTTCAAATGTGCATCTAACAAAAATTCCAAAATGCAGAAAATAAAATGAGGACTAACATTAGTTGATTTATTTTTAACTCTTTTATTAGCACTAGAAAACAAAAAAAAATCCAAGTAATTGCACATCAGATGACAACAACGCATTTAAGCTTGTCATTGTCCTTTTCCTTTTCATGCTCTACGTTAAAGTAACATTAAAAAATGACAACACGAAAATGCTCTTGTGTCATCTTCCTCTTTGTGCAATTCCATTGCAACAAAACAATAGTAAACGATGACACACTCTAGCATGTCATCATCATCATCCTCCTCTTTGCACTAACTTACAATTTTTAAAAAAAATGATGACATGAGAATGTTCTCGCATTGTCTTCCTCTTTGTGCAACTATGTTGCAACAAAACAACTGACAATGACGATGTGCTTGAGCACATCATTGTCATCGTCCTCCTCTTCACATTGTGCATTGAACTACAACAATAAAATAAAATAAAAGATGTAGGAAAATTCCCATGTTGTCGTCCTCTTCATGCAACTGCATTGCAACAAAACAATAGATGACAATGATGCGCTTGAGCACATCATTGTCATTGTCATCCTCTTTGCACTGTGCGTTGAGTTGCAACAAGAAAAAAAATAACGACGACATGAGAATGTTCTCACATTATCATCCTCTACACTATAGCAAAAACAAATGATGATGATAGGGGAATGTTCCCACATTATCACCCTCTTCGCGTAGTTGTGCTATAAAAGAAATGGGGACAACATGAAAATGCTTTCGTGTTGTTGTCCTCCTCTTTGTGTAGCAACAAAACAAAGAGACGATGTGCCTCCTATCAATGTTATGCACTGAATTGTAGCAAGGAAAAAAAAAATTTTAAATGATGACACAAAAATGTTCTTGCATCATCATGTTCTTTTTGCAAAACAATAGATGATGATGATGTAATGGAAAAAAAATAGAGAAAGGAGTTTACCTTGTAGTTGGGCTTTTCTTCACACTCTAGAAAGTTCTTCCCACCTCGACACTAAAAGAAGCTCCTCCCCTTCTTTCTCCTCATTCCTTTCAAGCTCTAAAAACTCAAAGCCTTGTAACCCTAAGCCTTGGTCCCATTGGTTCTCAAGTGTTGGCGATGGTGGGGAAAGTAAGCACAAAAGAAGGGTTAACAAAATGAAGGGGGTAGATGGGCTGGTAGGAGGAAGGGCGGTAGGTAGGTTGGAGGGGTAGGTAGGAGTTCCAAATAAAAGATGGTGTCAAGGGTGGTGGGAAAAAAAATTAATCAAAAGGGAGCCTGGGAAATAAAACAATGAGCTCTGGAAAAAAAAATTTAAGAAAAAAACAACTACTGACCAAATAAATTGACCCCTAGGGGACAATTTCATCCCATCCATGAAATCCCAGAATGAAATTTTTTAGATGGTGCATTAGTGGGTGCTAGTTCACTCAAGCCCAAATCAAACAACCCTCCTTTTAGCATTGGTTTTTGGTCCAAATCAATTGATTTTCCTTCCAAAATAGGTGCCTTGTAGGTTTAGTTTCAATTTGCCACTTTTTGGTCTTAAGGCCTCATCTAAAGGCCTTGGGACCAATTTACAGCTTTTGACCAATAAAATTACTTGAATTCATTGGTCCCTAGACCTTGGACCCTCATCTAAAGTCACCCTGAATGGTTAGCCATTTTTTCCCCCTCTACTTTTAATTGTAGTGACTAGTGTTAAAACTAATTTTTTTCCCCTTAACTTTATGAAATTAACTTTCCTACCTTTTCTCCTTTGTGTCCACACTTGCCACATCATAAACAACACTCCAAAAAAGTTATGTGTCTTTTCCAAATTTGCGGCCACACTTGAGTGTAATGGTACATAGTTTTTTGACTTTTTTTTCATCCTTAGCAAATCGTGGCCCAACACCTCTCCTCTAAACCCCTAAACCCTAAACCTCCTCTACAATCTTTCCCTACTCATGGGCTCTCTATGTTCTTTCCATTGCTTTATGCATCATTTGTAATAAGTGCAAAAATCTGCAAGTTCAAGGTCATTACTAAGTTGTTAACAGAAATCCAAGTAATTTTTACTTTATTTCTTATATATATATATATATATATATATATATATATAAAAGAAAGAAAGTTGGGTGGTGATCTTGCTACTATGCTTGTAAGCATTGGTTTACACAATTTTTGACTAACATCCAATTTGGTCGTGATGGGGTTTGATTTAGGGTATTGGGTGAAGCCATGAAATACAACATGGTTTTTTGTTTTTCTATTCACAAAATACGATGATAACCATTGGATTTATAAATTTTGGATGTCTAAGTCAATATTATTTGAGATTGCCAACCAACTAAGGCTATTGATTAGAAAGGACACAAGGTACTATCTTGGAATCCATGTGGAGGTTCATGTCACATGGTTTGAATTTGTTGACCTGTGCATAATGAATTGTTTGTGGTAGGTAGATCAATGGTGGGGTTGGTTTTGTGAGAAGTTGTTAGGGTTATTAATATTGTGTTCAGAAATGTAATGTCTTGACCCATGGGATAAAAGATGGAGGTGGTAATGATGTAGTTTAAATATTAGTGTGGCTTATTGAATTTGCACGATGCCATAGATGGTACACACATATCGATTTCAAAACCCAAGCTTACATTTGTAGATGATTATTATTATCATAAAAGTGGAGGCTATTCAATTGTGGCACATGTAGTTCTAGATGTTAAGAGGAAGTTCACTAACCTCTATGTTGGTTTACTTGGGAGCATCAACAATTTTCAAGTTCTAGGAAAATCTAAGTTATACAAACAAGTTCAACATCAAAGGCTTTTCAGTTTGGTGAGAGGAAGTTAAAAAGGTTTGCACCTTACCTTCTTGGTGATAAGGGGTATTCTTTGCTCCCATGGATCATTCACAAAGAGGGACAACAACATTCTATGCTTGAGCTTTCGTACAATAGAAAACATAAATGAGGGTGGTTGGTTGTTGAAAATGCCTTTAGCATTTTGAAGCAAAGTTTTCGGGAGTTTTTGTACAAAATTGACATTGATGGCAATTTGGTTCCAAACATCTTCACATGTTGATTTCTTCTTCACAATTCGATCCTTGGTAAAAAAGAGGTGGACATTCAAAGGCTATTGTATTTTCTTTAGATGGAGGTAACAAAAGATGGTGATAGGTTCAATTGACAAATGCCATCTACCAATGCGGAAATGTGCACTAGAATTGAAGGTTAAGAAATTCTATTGAATAACAATGAAGGAATTTGCAAATATATCTTACAACTCAACATAATTTGGTTTGATGCAAAGAATTTGAAATGAAGGTATGTACTACATGAGCCTGGACTCAAAATTTTCATTTTCAATATCTCATGTTTCATGCTATATTTAGTAAAAAATCTTTGTCAAAGCCAAGGTTCAATGTTGAAATTTTTTAGTAGATCATATTTGGTTTGATGCAAAAAAATTGAAATGAAGGTACATACTACATGACCTTGGACTCAAAATTTTCAATTTAAGTACCTCATGGTTCATGTTAAAGTGGATCAAATGTCGAAATGTCTTAGCAGTCAAAGGGTAAGATCTTGGTTGGTTCCTACTCTTCATCAACTCCATCATGCACACAATTAATTACAAATGTTTGTGCTCATGAGTAGGATGTGTAGTTGCAACTTGTTGTGTAGGATGCGTGGCAAATTTTTTGTCTAGGGGGGGTTGTAGTACTTGCAGATTGATCCTTGCAAAAAAAACTTGACCATCATTTGTGTCAACCATGTTATTGCCTTGACCATCCCCATTTGAATCTATTACAGTGGGCCTTAGATGCAAGTCCTTTCTAAGGACTATGTTTTTTCAAGTTTGAAACATGGCTTCCATGTTTTGGATAGGGCCCATTATTGGATGATACTACCAATTTCAAAAGTTTAATTCATATGTGTTTCCATGTATTTTTTAACAATATGTAATTAAATCTATTTTTAATGATAAAATTTCAAGTAAATCAAATGTGTAGATTTCAAAAAAGTAAACATGTCAATATTTTAAATAATATCTGTTTCAAACCTTCAATGATACATTATACATTGAGTTTATCAAACATACCTTTTTTTAACATCGTTCCAAATGGAGTAAAACACATTCACACAAAAATCAAGTAATGTTATATAACACACTCAATATTCATGAAAATGCAACCTTTCCTTTGCTTATATCAAATTATATTTTTTTGTTTGAAGAAGTTTTTCAAATTATGTAGTTTTAATGATCAAAGTTTTTATCAAGTTCATCCAATGAACATGTATTTCATTGAAGAGGGCATGTTTGTGTTGTGCAAAAAGTTTGAAATCAATTGTATGACTTTATGCATTCCTTTTGATTCTAGAAAAAAAAAAGTACTTTAGACACTTGATTACTTTAATTTATAGGACTCAAAATGACTTTTATATGGTATCCAAATTATTTTAAATTATTTTTATTAATTAAAAAAATCATTTTATCTACTAGCATACAACAATTCACTACAATTATAATAATGTAAGATAAACAAAAATCCAAAGTTGTCTTTTGTAGTCCATTTTTTAGTTAGACACTCCTTTTTGGTACCCCAATCATGAATGGACCCAAAAAGTAGGCAGAGACGAACCAATAATAGAAAAGGCAACACCACCACCCTTGCCATTAGTCTAGCAGATGCCTCGAACGTAGTCACAAAGATTTCAACCATGAAAAGTAAATATTGAAGTTTGCGTAGAACCATAATGCTTAATCACATTTGAAGATTCTATAAGATTAGCTGGAGTTGAACATGGCCGACATGTCAACAATACCAATGTCTGAAGAAAACATTTTGTTGCCCATCAAAATTTGGTAGAAGCAACATAAAAGGGTTCTAAGACCTTGGTTGTAGAATCCATCAACCACATTCATGTTGGAAACATATAAATTCTTGAAAAACAATTGTAGTATTCCATGCATTGCGACCTTTTACTATGAATGCACCCATGTGAAGGAAATAATCTTGCAAAAAAACATGTTTAGTTGTCCATTGAAACTCATATTGGGATTTTTTTTGTTTTTGGCATTAATTAATTTTTCTCACTTAAATTTGTTTCATGCAAATGGTATTTGTAAAAAGTGATTTAAAAAAGTCTTTAAGTCTTTTTTTCCTTTTTTGGTACCCCAATTGTGAATGGACCCTTCTTTGTTGATGCATTGTTGAATGCCTCAAGAATAATAGGGATGTAAAAATCATAATGCTAAACTTCATTATGATGTGTGGGAATTATTGATGGTGTTGCAAGGTTGCTTTCAATTACATAAGTGGTTTTAACATTAAACATTGTGTATCTTGGTTCTAGACTGCTATAGATGAGTGGATTGAAATCATCTTACATTGGGGAGTTGTGATTGTGTAGAGGAGCCTTAGATTCATGGCAAGTAGATTTGGGAGTGTAGATATCATTTAGATCCATGAAATCACGAGAATCTGGTGTTTGAAAGATGGGTTGGCTGTTCATGAACAAATTGATCATCTTGAATACACTTTTGTTGAACACCTTAGGTAGATTGATGCTAGTTTATTTGCAGCAAACATGTTCCAGAAATGATCATTTTGCCTTATGACCGCCATGCAATCCTAGATCCTTTTGTAGTCACCATAGATGGTGGCCCATTTCTCCTTGCAAGCCAAGCAATTCCTCACATGTGTGTATGCCTAAATCCCATCATGGATGTTGAACGTTTTTCCATTTTATGGTTGAGTTTTCAAAGCACTATTACAAAATGTGGGTGCAATTCACTAGTCCCCGTTCACTAGACTAGTGAATTCACTCAAAATCTAGTGAAATAACTTAGCGTACAAGGACACCTTTTAGTGAAGCAATCCCAAGAATCTACAACATCCAATGAAGCGATATGATCATCACTTTTTGCTTGAACCAAAGCTATAACTTCATTATGCTCCCAATTTGGCTGCTTAGGTTTCTAGATTACTATCACATCATTTGTAGTATGATCATTTGCTTTCCTATTGCCTTTCTTTTTTATCTTGTTAATTTATGATAATGGGCATGCTTGAATTGAATTGTCACTACCGATTTGAAAGATAAAATTTGAACATATTATATTTGTAAAAATATAGAACTTAAAATTCCATCAAATTCATCAATTATTTAACATTACTAAATATGATTTAGATTAAAAATATAAAATATAAAAAAGGTATACATCATAAATATTATAATTGATATGTTTTTAATTATATATTTTTGAAATGTGATTGATATATTATCCATTTATAAAAATTATGTTTAAATTAGTTAAAATTATGATATATTATAATCATATTGTATAAATGTTTGTTTAGTGAAATGAATTATTAATATATGGTAGATAAATTATTTATTTATTTATTATAAAAAAATATTTGTAAAAAAATTCATTTATAAATCATGTGTTTGAATTTTTTTTCCCCCAATGAATCATCATCGAATTGTAATTCAATTTTTAAACATTCAAAAAAAAAAATTAATTGATGTGCATGTTTGGAAGAAAATATATTTAATCATGTATGTCATTGAAAGTTCTTTAAGAATAAACTTATTTTTTTTCCATTTGGAAAAATATCAATAAAATATGAAATGTGAAATTGATGTTAGTGCAATGTTTACAATCAAGTATGGGCTAAATATAATGCATTATATTGTATTTTCATGTCAAGTGGGGTGGTTTGATGGCAAAAGAATTTATATCCACCCTTGGGGTTAAAAGATCAAACTTCACAAGTGACATAGTTGTGGTTAATGATGGTATGTTGTTGACCATATGCACCCTACATAGTTAGGCTACTTAACCTCGGTGCTTACCTAGCTATCTAAATTAGGTTTTTAGCCTAGCCTAGGTAGTGACATGTGTCAACAACTCATAAGATGGAAATTTATTAAAATTTTAATAATATGAATTATTATATTGTAGCCGAACAACGGGTGACTGGACAGAAAACTCCATGGCTGTGCTATTTGTGTGAACACAAGAACATTGATCAAGGTAAATTGGCCGCCTCTATTGATGAGTGGCGGCGGATCTCATCTTCATTGGTGTGAGAGGGGATCTGGTTGTGCATGGGATGCATGGGGAAAGTATAGTCTGTTGTTGGGGGATGGGAGGACAGGAAGATGACGGCATGATTGATGAGGAGGAGCGGCACAACATTGATGAGGCATGGAGGAAAGCAAGGAGGAGGAAGCTTGTGAGAGAAGTTGGATAGGAGAATGATCAGTTAGGAAGATCGGTCAGTTTTTGGGTAGAACAGACAAGAGTTCTGAGAAAAGTCTGGTCACTCTTCTTCCGCTGCCATTAGTGACCAGGAACCTCAAGTTTCTAAAGCTAGGAGAGAAGTGGAAATTTAGGATCAATGTAACCAAGGATACTACTTTTGGAGAAGGCACAAAGCTTGTGTTGTCGGGGATTTTTTTGTGAAATACAAACTATGAAATTCTGTCATTCAAGTTCTTTCAGTCTGAGTCGTGTGAGTAGGGACAGCGTCTGAGAAAGCTCGGTGGAATAGTCCCTGCAGCTGAACCATGAAATTCCGATTGAAGACTGTGAGAAGTCGCTTGTTGTGTTGTGTCCTCGTTGTGTGATTGCATTGTACTCGCTCTGTTAGAGCAAGACCTAAAGGAGAGGGTTGCTTGTAGCTGTGTTCCCCGTGCATTTCTTGTCTCCCTTCTTTTTGGTATCAGAGCGGGTTGCGTAATTGTGGCCATTATAGAGTTGATGAAGATCTAGGTAATATGAGAAGTGGGGATAATGTCGTTGTCTAGCAGAGAGGATATTCCTGTGGAACCAATAACACAGGAGAATCATGAGTTGAACCTTATTCATAGGTTCGATTTCTGGACCATTCATAACGGACCACAAAGGGGAGTCGTGATCTTACGATTTCTGGGTTTTGGTGTGGTTAGTCTTATAGGCATAGATCCTGACCAAGCTCGGGTGGGGGATATTGCTGTGGAAGTAGCCCACAGTGGGTTCTACACCAGTGCATGAGTTTGGTTGAGAGTAACCGATGGAGCGAGAGGGTGGGCATGGACCTCGGAATTACAGGATAGCTTCCACTTCACCTCTTACCTTGCGTAGGGTCGCTCCTGAGCTTGCAGAGAGGCAATGCAATGTCCCAAGACTGGGGGACGTATGGATTCCTAGATCGGAGCTGTCACCCAACCACTTTGTTAGGCTGTACATACCTGGAGTAGAAGACTTGTTTCAGGAGGGAGATCGCCTGCTTCGGATGGAGCATAGCGGATCAAGATCCCGACTGATCAGCTGGAGGGTATGGCAAACCGAGGACGGAAAATGGCGATTTCAGCAGCAATCGACGGATGAGCAACATTTCTCTACCCTTCCTTCAAACTTTGAACCTCTGAGACCTGTGTCTGAAGGCGCTCAACCAGAGTTCCATGTCTAGTTCGACATCTGTTTTGAGAAGTTAGAGTTGAACTGTAGTAAATAAGCAGTTGTTGTGTTTATACATTTTGTCTAAGGACCTTGTGTTCGTAAGCAGTTTTGCAATTTTCTTTGTCATCATTACGCATCTGTAGGATGACTAGTCCATAGGGCATGGACGAGTTGTTCTGGGGGCGCGAGCATGAAGACGTCAGCGATTGGGCTGAAAGGCTCACCATGGCCGCTGAGGTGCGAGACCTCAATGCGGACAAACTTTTTAAGATTGCCAAGTTCAACTTGAGAGGCAGGGCCCGGGAATGGCTCAGAAGGCTGCAGTCGGCGCCGACCGATTGGGTTGAACTGAGGACATTAATTTTGCAGAAGTATGGAAATGTGGACGACGATGACATCAGAGTGAAGCTCGATGCCATCAAGTAAGAACCCAGAGAGAGGGTTAAGAGGTATTTCGAACGGTTGGACAGATTTTTTCGAAAAGGCAGAATTTCAGATGCCGAGCAAAGGAGGAGGTTTCTGGCCAAATTGAGGCCTAAAATCCGAAAATTGTGCGTTGTGAGGAATTTTGCTGATATAGAGGAATTGGTGGGTGCAGCTAGTGAGGTGGAGCGGGTGCTAGGTGAGCTTGGAGAGACTCCATTCGAGCCTCTCAAAGAGG